>Ga0209589_1008957_pt1 | contig 15391 bp, 9 predicted proteins | sample CowpeawhiteBW_FD_187525 | JGI IMG/M metagenome (GOLD analysis project Ga0209589, IMG submission 187525) | Root nodule microbial communities of legume samples collected from California USA - Cow pea white BW (SPAdes) (version 2) | ecosystem: Host-associated > Plants > Roots > Nodule | place: USA... | reverse complement strand
AAAAGAAAAAATAAAGAAAACCAAAATAAAATAAAATAAATAAACAAATAAAAATAAAATGAGATAAAAGGACATAATAAAATCAAAGCAAACCAAGATAAGTAAGAAAATAATAATAATAATAATAATAATAATAATAATATAAATAAACAAGTAAAAATAATAATAACAAAAAGTAATAAATAAATAAATAGATAAACAAAATGTACATATTATAATCCGGACAAAATTGGGTGTTGACAATAAGAGATTGGGAAGTTGGCACACTTCTGAGGATCAACTAGGTATCAGCCATTTTCAAGAGTCCAGATCGAGCACTTGACAACCCTCATAAGATAAACACCAAAACTAAGCAACTATACAAAGTAAAAGGCCAGTAGCAAGACACTTGTCGACAAAAGGTAGGTGTACGACCCCTCCTCAGACGTAACTTAGAAGAATTCGCCAAAGTTCAAACATACTTTCTAGTAAATTGGGCCTCCAATGTCAGACCCGCAAATCCCATAATGAGGTCCAAGCCCATAACCAAGCTAGAATACATGTAAGATTGTAAGTTTCTAGGTAATGATCCTTAGAAGATTAATACAAATGCACATGGACCTAGGTAACTAGACTCACTTTCGTCATTAAATACTAATCCTAGAGATTTGACCATTGGAGAAAAACTCTCTGTTGATGTGAGCGTTGTAGTATCTTTTGTAAGTACATCCCTACCTTTGACCTAAAGAATAACGAAAACTCAAGGAAGACCACCACCTATAGTAGAGGGATCCATTCAGAAGTCTTAAGATCCTTACGAGGTACTATTCGGCCCTGTAAGAACAATATACAAATGATTAATATGGAGATCTTCCAAGTTAGTGGAGTGTGGATGTCTACTCTATATTGTACTTTATATTTAAGGATATCTTTTATGTCAATGGTATGTTCCTACCTAAGCTGAATTAGAAACTTAGACTAGAAATACTTGTTTTTAGCTTATTGATGTGTCTTGAATTTTGTTAGTTTTCTTTAGTCAAAATGTGTATTTTTCCATTCTAGAATAGCTAATTTGAGCATATTAGGTTAGATTCCTCAGTTAGGGCCATTTTCACATATTCATAGAATTAGTGTTTGTAGAGTGTTTTTATACATCATTTGAGTGTGGTTGCATCATATGTTGAGTCCTAGGGTCTTAGGTTAGTCAAACCTAGTGTTAAAAATCAAATTTTGCTCATTTAGCCTTTAAACCATGACATAGTTGGCTTTTTTAAAATCTTTCAAATTAAGTGATTTGACCTTGTGGAATCATTATAAATGCCTAATTACACTTGATGGAAGTGGTCAAACACCAAAATTTGATGTTTAGGGCCAATTGAGTAAAATTCTTAGTCTTCATGTTTTTGGTCATTTTAACTTAGTTAATCAAGTAGAGTCTAAGTAGAGTTAATTCTTCCACTTGAGTTTTTTATCAATTTTCAGGTCCTCTATCCTTAGGCAAGGCTTAATTAAATATTTGAAGAACTAGAATTTCACATAGTAGCAAGGTCAAGTTGATAGCAAGCATGAAGTATGCAAAAGTGACATGTTTGACCTTAGAGTTGACTTTTGCCATTTGGACCCCAAATCAAGAGCCAATCATTTGGGGCACTTTAGGACACTAAATGTGATTGGTTTGTGCCTTGGGATTGCCAAAAATCTGAGAGGGGGCTACACATTGGCAGAGTATGAAGTGTGCAAAAGTGACATGTTTGACCTTAAAGTTGACTTTTGCATTTGGATCCCAAATCAAGAACCAATCATTTGGAACACTTTATGACACTAAATGTGACTGGTTTGGGCCTTGGGATTGCCAAAATTCTGATAGGGGGCTGCACATTGGCAAAGCATGAAGTGTACAAAAGTGACATGTTTGACGTTAGAGTTGACTTTTGCCATTTGGACCCCAAATCAAGAGCCAATCATTTGGAACACTTTAAGACACTAAATGTGACTGGTTTGGGCCTTGGGATTTCCAAAAATCTAAGAGGGGTTACACATTGGAGTTTGGGCTCAAATAGTGAGAGGTGACTTAGTGTAGGGTAGGTTTTAGGGTAGATTTGGGGAGGTGGCATAGGGACATGACCTAGTAGCCTTCCAAAACGTTTCTGCACATTTTATTTTATTTTTGTTGCACAAGTTGTCGAATTGATCGAAATCGCATTTCTACTCAAATTTGGGAATTAAGGTTCATGAAATTGAGTACTTTGTGTGTAGTGCACCAAATCGAGTGATTCTAGTTTCTAAATATAATTGAGATCATTTATAATCATTTTGCATCATTACATTTTCAATTGTATCATCAAAAGATCCCAATTCGAGGCTACCATGCACTTTGTTCATGAACATGTTCTTGATTTTGGGCAGATTTCGAGTTTGATAAATTTGGACCAATTTAAGGATTGCATTAGCCTAGTTCTAATCATTAAACATATTTTGAGCATTTAGGATTAGTTAATTCATCATTCCCTGCCATTTTGTGCCTTATGTGTCATGTATTCATGCATAGTTCATAGCATTTTTTGCATTTGATGATTTTGAGTTTCTATTTTGAAGAGTTGATTTTGAATAAATTTCCCCACCACAATTCATGTACAAACATTGCATTTGATTTTATCCATGTTCATTGATTGATTCCCAAGGTTCTCCCTATACTACATTTTTAAAGGGGAAATTAGATTTGACTGAGTCTTTTAGGCGAAAAAAAGGCTTTATCACTTATCTCTCTTTCTTTCTAGTGTGTGAAACAAGTGTTCTATTCTGGAGGGATAAATGCCCTTCCTTTATGTTGTAAAAATATTTTATTTATTATATTGCAAAAACTCTTTCACAACATTGTAATCCATTTTTAATTGCTTGAACTGAAACTCACTTTTTTTACCATGACTCTTTCATTTTCGACAACATTTAATTGCAAAATCCATGCGATGTAGGTCTATTGAAACATATCCTTTGTTGAGCTTGAGTCACATGTTACGGTTCCCCTTCTGCAAGCAAAAGGGTGAGTTGACAGTTTTGCGGCTAATGGAGGAACATTGGCATAGGAGGTTGGGTTTTCTCAACCCATTTATACCTATAAATAAGAGCTTCAGTTCTCTCCCAAAATACATTTCACAATTTCATTGCTTTTCTTTTTCCAAGCTTTCTTTTCTTCTTTTTAATCTTCTTTTAAAACATCGGTTTACTTATTGCTCTTTCAGAGTTTCGTACCAGTTATGAGATCCTAGAAAATATCTAAGAAGTTCTTGTTGTATCCTAGGGGACTTGCGCAATACACCGTGGATAAGTCCTTGAGGACAATGATTATACACTCCTCAAGAAGTCCAACAAGTTCATGTTTTCATCATCTTTAACATTACTTTATATAGGAGGTTCACCTCCCCTTTCTTTGGACTATGTAGGCAGTTTTCTTAACTAATGCTTAACCATTATAGTAATTGCCTTCACTCTTTATGATGTTAGCGTAAGGAGTGGCATTAATGGGTAGTATGTACCGCCATGTTGTCCTAGCGTTATGTCATTCCTTCCCATGATTTCTTGATGACAACTATATCTAACCATGTCAGCCAAAGCTGATATCTTATCCCTATACCCATAGATAATATTAATTTATTCTTAGCAATGTCCTAGACCTTGCCATTGGACCAACATGTGGATCACAACCCCTTAGCCTCGAACTTGCATCAAGGATGGAAGTTTGGAACCTAAGCAAGTTGCTCCATTTCACCATAGCACCGATACACGGATCACAACTCTCCAGGCTCGAACTTGCATCAGAGATGGAAGTATGGAACCTGAGCAAGTTGCTCCATTTTTCCATAGGACTGATATATATATATATATATATATATATATATATATATATATATATATATATATATCATAGTCCCCAAGCTTGAACTTACATCAATGATGGAAGTGCGGAATCATTCCTACTACTTTTGCTTTTCACAGCTTTTAGTGTAAGAGCTACGAAAAATTATTATATTTTTAAAGTGGTAATTAGACGTGAGGAATATTAATTAAATTAATACGTAATGTCATAAACAAAAGTGAAGAGTAACACAATTGATTAGAGTCTTGTCATGGGTTGATGGTTAAGGGTTTAATCCTTATGTGTGCATTTAGAGCACTTATATTTTAAAAAATGGTTTTATAATTGTTTGAAAGTGCTTGTGTGTTTTTTGGGTTACTTATATTTTATAAATTATTTATAATTTATTCGGCATGTTCCATTGTGTGGATATTATTGTATGTTTTTGTGCATATAATTGACAAGAAAAATGGAACAGTTGATATAGTTTGGAGTGTTGGCTTGAAACCTAGAGGTGTTGAGTTTGAACCTTAGCTAGATTAAAAAGGTAGAAATATTGGTTTTCTTTTTAGTATTTTTGTGGTGCTCTTAGGAAGGTGAAAAGTTAGAGGCAGATTCATTGTATATGGTCATAGGTAAGAAAAAAAGGGTGATATATGTGGGCAAAAGTTAACGTTGGAACAGGGAGAGAAAAGGTTGGGTTAGATTTTTATGTGTGCACCCCATAAATAATAATTTTTTTTTTAACATTGTCTGTAGGGGAAAACAGTGGGGTTTTGAGTTAAGTTAAAATTGGGGTTTTGGAAGAAAGGTAAGGCAACATGAGGTTGGGAAAAAAAGGGAGAGGCCATAATTTTTTTGTTAGAAGTGAAGAGTAAGAGAGTGTAGAGCAAAGATAAGGCGGTCTCATTTCAGGAATTCTAAGTAAAGGAAGCTAGTCTATTATATTTTTGTTTGTGATTTGGTATGGGAAAAAGTTGGTTTTCTTCTCTTTTTGTGAATGCGCAATCTCGATGGTTAGTGGTAACTTTAGGAAGATATTTTTTGTTCTATTGTGTGGATGAATTCATGGTGTAATGGGGATTATTCTTTTATCATCTTGCAATCTTGTGATATTGTGGTTGAGTCAATGGTTGTGATTGATTTTTTTTTTAATTGTAACTTATGATGGAGAAGGAGGTCGTTGGGAGCTAAGTTGGTTAGAATCATTCTACTTTTGTCTCGTTGAAATTATTGCTTTCAAAAGAGATGTACAACTTACATGGAGTATGTTGTTTTAAATTTTAATGGTGGTATTTTGTTGATGGATATGAACTTTGGTATATGGGTACATTGAAAATTTTCTTTTAATTTCTATTAATGGTAAAATTTTGGGGAAATGATGCAAGAGAGAAATTGGGGATTTTATAATGAAGAATGGTATTAGGGTTGAACTTATATATATTTTGGGTTAACTTTAATCAAATTGGGTGAGAAGTTCATAGGGATATATTCATTGTTTTACCTTTGGTGCTGTGAAAATTCTACTAGTGATTGAATTTTATGCCATGGGATCATTGGAATTTGTGTTCATGAAGTTAGGGGTTATGATCCAAGAGCATGAAAATTGGAGTTTATGGATGGAAGAACGACTTGGTTTGAATGGTTCAATTAGGAAATTGAGTTTTCTTTACTGATGGATTCATTTATGTGTATAAGTGTGAGTGACTTTATGGTTGGTTATATTGCAATGGTCAATGTGATGATATTTTTTGGCATGAAAGTGTTATTAGGTTGTTAATCTCTTTGGAAAGTTGATGCTTTGTTGTTTTGGATTCAAAAGTAAGTGAAGAGTTTTGGTGTTGAATTATGGTTGCATGGTTTAGAGTAATGTTTGAGTTCTATTAGGTGACAAAATTTGAGTGGGTGCAGGTCTCATTGTGATCAAGTGCATAAATTCTTTTATGTTCAAATTGGTAAGTTAGGTGAATGAATTATGTTGCATTGATGTGAATTGTGCATACCTTGAAAAATTGGAAGGTAAAAAATAGAGTTATTGTGGAGGATTAAATGGAGTTTTGATGTAAAGGATTACTTGGGTTTCTCTTTTCCAAGTTTGGGTTCTTGTTGCTAGCCATTAAGAGTTATGTTTTTAAGGTGCCAGGTGTTGGCTTCCTATCGCCGAGCGCTGAGCCTTTGGTTTTTTGGCGTTGGGTGCCAAGTTCAGGACGTTGGGCGGCATTGATGTTTTTCTAGTTTGCGTAGTTTCCCTAAATTTGACTTTCCTGGTTTGTTAACCATTAGATTGAACTAAAATTTTGATAGTTGGTCCATAACATGTTATTCCGTTTGAATGGGTGATCTTCGTTTGGATGTGGGTAGTTGGAGATATATGTCACGCATGATTGTTGTTTTTCTAGTTGTATTGTGTTGATACTTATGTTGTGATAACTTGTGATGGGCCCCTGTTTGTAGTATCCTGAATATTTGGATATGATGATTTGATGAATTGTGGATTATGTGATGTGATATGATATGATGATGTGTGGTTACTTATATAATTATAGAATTATTTGCATATATGCATGATATGGTATGATGTGGCATGATATGATGTAGTTTCATGATGAGTTGAGGTATGTTGGTCATGTTCTGCTTGCATGTGTATACATATGAGAGGGAACAATATGAAATCTCTAATAACCGTAAAGTGAAGATGATTCTTTTACCCGGAGGGATTTGTCTAGTTAGGGTAAAAAAGTTTCATTCTGCCAAAATTCTATGGCATGAGCTTAGCAAGAGTGCTTCTTCCCAAGGCTTTGTTGTGTGTGTGAAGTGGTTGCTTGTAAGTATATGGAAAGTAGGGGAAGAGACTTTTCCAAGAGGTGTTGTTGTGCATGAAAGGTAGAATGGTTGGTTGTGAGAGAATGTCATACCGTTTGATATTACTTGGTGATAATATGTTGATGATTACATGTTGTGGTGATTAGAATAGGTGATAGTGGATATTTTCTGGATGAGTTATGTTATATTGTGAAAATGTTAGGTGAGTTCTATGTTGATATACATGGTTATATGATTTGTTACATAGTTAACTCATCCTTGCATGTTTGTGGTTGTGGTGTCCACCTATAATGATCGTATAACTTGTGTTATACGAGAGTAGATGTTGATGTAGATATAGTTGAAGAAGCTTTGCTGTTAGAAGGTTGTGGGGAAGCTTTTGGGAGTTTTTTTGACATTTGAAAATGTTTCCTTTTGAATAAAATGTAGTAGTTTAGTTGTTTTGAGTTTTGAACTGAAAAATTTTGTATTAAGTTAAAACAGTTTGGTTGGTTGAACGATGATTTATTTTGGAAAATAAAGCTTGTTTCAGATAAAATTTTGACAAATAATTTTTGAGATAAAATAATTGGGAAGTTCTTATTTGATAAAATGGTATCGGAGGTTATTTTTGGAAATTTGGAAAAAAAAATTACACGGAGATTTAAAAGGGATTTCTCACCATCTTCAATGACTATTTTTCATTTTTTTTTGTATTTTTTTTCTTTTCATATTCACCCTCTCACGTTTTTCTCTACCTCTCACTTAACCAATCTCCCTCTTTTGACCTTTTTCATTTTCAAACTTTTGCCTTGTTTCTCTTGATCTCACCATTTTCGATGGTTATTTCTCATTTTTTATTTATATTTTTGTTTTCTTATTTTCTATTTCAACTGATCTTACGATTCATTGCATTGACTTTTTTTGTTTTATGATTTTGAACTTCAGGATTTTCATCTCGTTTTCTATCGGTCTATCGATCTTTCCACGATGGTTTAGTATTTTGCTCGATTCTTCAATTTCTTTGCTTATACTAATACTTGATATTTTCTGATCTATGCCTTTTTATGGTTCAATATTCTGAATGATGTTATGATATCATCTTTCAATCTCGCTCTCCCTTTTCAAATTTATTTTTTGTTTATTTTCTTTAGGGTTTATCTATTGTTACTCACGTTATTGTATGCATTAGGTATATTTTTCTCCAACCTGCTTTTTTGGTCTTACTTTTTTATTTTAAATTCTAATATTTAAAATATCATTTTATAATAAGTTTAATTTATTTTTTGTATTACTATTTTACAATGTATTGCGCAAATACAAATTATTTCTCTTATTGTGTACATATTAAAAAATATATATAATTAAATCTATAAATATGATAACTTTTATTAAAACTTATAATATACAAAGTTATTCATTTTTTTGTGAAATTATATAAAAATAAATAAATATATGGATTAATAATATATATAATATTTTATATTTAATTAAAAATATAATGATGAATTAATTTCAAATTATATTGATATTTGTCTTTTATTATTATTGTGGTATTTTTAATTTATATTAATTAAATTACAAAAATAAATTTTAATCAATAACATATTTAATAAAGATATTAAAATTTTACATAATAAATATATTACAATTTTCTTATAAAATTAGAAAAATATTCACTTAAGTAATAGGATTCGGTATGTTTTATTATAAGTGGATTATATTATGCTAGAGTTGTTATCTACATCATTGACATTTGAATTGTACTTTTTGATGATAATCAAATTGATTATATAGAGTGAAGCACTTCATTAATAGGTTAATGCTTTGAAATATTTAATCAAACACACAATCGCTATTGCAAATTTTTCCTTTATACATACATATATATATATATATATATATATATATATATATATATATATATATATTTATTTATTTATGATAATAATAAATTTGATTTCTTTTGATTTTATAATATATTTCAAATTTCAGAAGACAATTTTTAATATCTCTATATTTTGATATATGACAATCAACAAAAATGAAGGTTATTCACTTTCCTTTCCATTCTTTATACATATGATCTACTATATGTTATTGTTTTTAAAATAAAAACATGAAAATATTAAAAATATTAAAAATATTTATTTCGGATGAGGATGAAAATGTAACCCAAACAACTAAAATTATTATGTACAAATAAATGTTTGAAAATAATTGAAAACAATATTATATAACGTTCGAATGACCAAAAAATTAATACTTTATAAATATTTACAAATTATCACACTGTGTTTCAGTTACCCAGTAACAAGCTCAAATAAAATATTTAAAATTACTATTAATTACATTAATTTATATACATTATTTATAATGATCAAATTTCTTTCAAACATTAAATAATTTATTATAAATAATATTGAATTATTTATTACATATTATTTACTTGTTTAATCCATTCTAAATCTATCACGTTACATTTATATTAAACTATTTTAAAATATATTAATTATAATTCAAACTAATATATATTATTTTAATTATTATTATTAATATAATGTAAAATATAATATAAAATTAATGAATTCTATAAAAAAAGATAATATTAATATTTAATATAATTTAAAAATATACAGATGCAGTGTAAAAACGCGTTTTGGTAGTGTAGAGGGCACCACCAACCTGGGACATCATGATCATCCATCAGCCTCTTGATGTTGTTCAACCTCCATCACCACATCTTTCTTAATCATCTTGAACCCTTCATCGTCTTCTCATTCTCCAAATACCCTTTCCCCCACCATCACAATTTTTTTTTTCACCACCCTTTTTGTAATATGTAGGTTTGATTCACGCATACACTTTCTCTTAATCTCATCCCCTATGTTTTGTTTTTGTGTTTAGACTTGATCTTATTCTGCTCATTGCACCTCCCACTTACCTCACACATCTCCCGCATTTAATTACTCAGTTCACCACGTATTTACTATATCGCACCCCTCTATCCTTTATTTGCTTTCCGGTTGTTTTACTCACTGCAATCCCGTTATTTATTAGTTGCACCCACCCACTTTATATTCCTGTTTCCCCTCTGCTTCTAGTTATTCCCTATTTTTTAAACGTACATCCATGCTTTTATTTTCTTAGGGACTATTTTTACAACACCGTTTTTATTATTCATGAAAATAAAAATGGTTTAAATAATAATAAAAAAACCTTTTTTTAAATAATAAAAATACAAAAATTACAAAATTAAAAATTAAAAATTTTAAAAGTAATTTTTTTGCACTTTTTTGGGATGTTTATCTAGGTGGTTGTGCCGTTTGATAGTTCAAAGTATGAGTATTCATGTGACCGTCCATGTCATCCTAATAGTTTACACCTTTCTTGATGGCATATCTTCTAGCATGACCAAGCACTTTCATGGAGAGATAGAGTCATCTATGTAAGGTTAAGTGAATCTTTTTTATTTTGGGCCACAATGGAGTATCTTTGATAGATTAGGAATATTTAGGTTTCATATTAAGGGTCAAGTAGTATAGGATTTTAAAAACAATCTTGCTTAAGTACAGAACATCATATGCGCCTACTTAAGCAATTCTTTAATGTTTAATTATGTTTAACCTAGCTAGCTTAGGAAGGGCATCCCACACATGCCACATGGAAAGTCCTTAATTGAGAATTCTCTTACTAAGGTAGTGGCCATGTGTCATTGTCCTATTGGATAGACTTTTCATAAAGTAGCTTTCCACATGACAACACATTAGTGATTCATTTTTGTGAGAGTGAGGATTGCCACATGTCAAACTCTCCTTCACCAAACTAGCATTTTTAGGGTTTCAGTGCATGTTAGCATTCTAGGTTTTTGGACCATTTTGGAGACACCTTACTCTATAAAAAGAGGTCTTTGCTTCAAGCTTGCTTGTGCCAATAAGGAGGGAGCATGATCATCAAGAGCCTACTTCTAGAGAAGTTAAAGTAGATCTCCCTCACTTCCATGGAAAAGAAGTTGTAAAGGCCTATTTAGATTGGGAAATGAAGGTAGAACAACTTTATGAGTGCCATCATGTGAGTGAAGAAAGAAATGTTTCCTTATCAACTCTAACTATAACACCCTAGGTGGATATTACTAGATAAAGCATATATCATATAATTCCTTTTGGAATTTAAAATAATATATATAAAGTTCCCAAGCGCGGAAAAATTTAAAACTTATCTCACTGCAGTTCAATTACATTGCTCCCTCTTTATGACAAGTTCATAGTAGAGAAAAACATCATAAAAATTTATTACAAAATGCCTGAACTAAAACATAAAGAAAAATCCCCCATAATCTGCCCCGCTCTGTCTCTATGCATCAACATGCTCACCTGGATTCACATTTGCTCCCGCATGACAAGTCACACGATCATCACCAAACACAAACAGAAAGGGTGAGGTGAGAAAGAAAATAACACAATAAATAAATAATAGATTTAACCCTCACCCAATCCCTCTCATTCAGTTTTAATTCATCAAATACTTCCCACATTCTACCCCAATCTCATAACCTATATGAGAATGACCCATTCACCACTTTGGTCTTTAGGGATTATCATGCTTCCACGAATCTACCCATTTGTGGTCCAACTCTATGAACCTCCCCGCCCATAGTCCAACTCTACGAACCGGCCCGCTCGTAGTCCAACATGCGTGAACACCTACTATAAACCTCCCCGCTTATAGCAGCCTCAAGTGTGAGCACATAACATACGAACTTCCTCGCTCGTATCCCCACACAAGAGTACAACAAATGCAGACCTCCTTGCCTGCATCAATCACGCATTTCCAAGCCATCAAGCTCATCCATGCAAATCCATCTGCAACGAACCTCTACCCCTGCATTATCGCCTGACATTGCCTAAGTGTCGCCAGGCCAAGTTGCAATGTAGACCGTCTAGCGAAAACCTCTCGCCGCTAGGCACCAAACACTTCCAAACCCACTGATTTGTGACTATTGCCTGCATCTTATTATAATTTAAAGTATATTCAATTATCTAATTATGTGAATCTCATTTCATATCAAAAGGTAACACTCTTGGCGACCAATTATATTATTTTACTTTTCTTATATATACATATATTAAATATGTTAATTGTTCCATTGTCAAAACATCACAAGAAAATAACAACCTAAATACCTAACTACATGTGACAAGTACATAATAAAACATGTCCCTGTAACTTTTCTTCTGCCACCATGTAATAAATTGACTAAAACACTAATCCTAATTATCAAAACCACACTTTCATATTAGTCCCCTAAATTATATATATATAAGACAAAAATATAAAAATAAATATATATATATATATATATATATATATATATATATATATGATTATAAAGATAAGTTTAACTAATACCTTTACTAATACCTTTACTAATACATACTCCCGTAAATTATTAAGAATCAAATAATATTATTTAATATTATATTATACTATTATAATATTACCAATCAATATTTTCAACATCAATACAATTCACCATAACCCCTTGACACCAAAGTTGTAACAACGTGATTGAAAAGTTTCCTCCCTAGCCCCACCATAAAAGATGCCATTGATTTAATATTGAAAATAGAATAAAAGAAAATGGTCTATCATAATGCAACGTATTATCAATGCTATAGGTATTTTAACATTACAAGGAAAGGCTATTCGAAAATGTTATTTTGACTCCCTTCTCTCAACTCACTTTTGACACCAGGACACGTGTCAAACGCACAGCAGTGCAGTTATTTAAATTTTATTTATCCGCAAAATGGTGTCACGTGCGGGTGGTTGGACAAAAAGGAACAAAACCAATTGTGGAGTGAAGTGAAAAGTGAAGGTTTGGTTTTGAGAGGGAAAAAACGTAAAAACAGCGAAGTGTTCGCCGGTGGGAAAAGAAGTCACAGGAAACATCATCGTCAGCACATCATCGTCCTGAACTGAAGGCTGCCGGAGAATAGAACCTGGTCTGCGCGTATTGAAGTTCTGAGGTGGGTATCGTTTGTCCTTCCATTTCTGGTTTGTGTGAGTATGTTTTTAAAGGTGTGGCCTTTCCCGGTGGATGTAATTGTGGAGGAGGTTGTGGTTGTTGTTTGTTAGTTAAGAGCTGTGTTTTTTTTTGTTTCGTTTGCGTCGTTGCAGAATGCAGAGGAGAATCGTGGAGAGGATTTGGTAAAGGTTGGGCCTTTCGCATAGAGACAACGAAGAAGGTGGAGGATTCAGTTGGAGCACCAATGCAACACATTTCTTCATCTCTTTCCAACTAGGTTCTGATTTTGTTTTACAATGTTATTGTGATTATTGAAGAAATCGAATTTGCAGGCATGTTGAATTTTTACTTAGAAAGATTGTTTGTCACGGTTTTGTATCCTAAAATGTGGTGTCTATGAAGTGTGATTTATGTATGGGGTTATAGTTTTATGTTTTTGAAACACAAGGTCCAAATTGTTTCATTTTTAGTTAAGTTTTATTTGTACATTGTAAGTCTAATAGTGATGTTTGTTGTGATTTTCCATTTGTGTGTACGTGTGATTTGTTTTGTTTAGTTCCAAATGCATTGCCTATGATTGAATATGTCCATTTTGTTATATGGTTATTGGCCATGTTTGAATATGTTCATTTGGTTGTTGTAATAATTGCATATGTGAACTTTTAATAATTGATGTGGTTAATTGTTTTAAAATTTTTGTGTGACTAAATACGAATTGTTTTGCATTGGGTAGTGATATTTGGTGTTATTGAATTCAAGTGTTGGAATTCATGGCTCTTACTCATGCAATTAATGATAAGGTTGGTTGAATATGGTATTGGTTTTTGTTGTTGATGTACCAATTATTGGGAAATTGGTTGTTTATAAATTGTTTATGTTTGTGGTGTATGATAGGCTCGGCTGCGTACTTTCTGTTATACAAAGTACATTGTGGAAATGAACGGGTTTATCTTGGATAGGCACCGTGCAAAGATTGGAGACACACCATTCAAATGGTGTTTGCATATGGATAAAGCTTTACCTATTTGCAACCCACTTATGTTAGAGTTGGTTAAGCGTTGGATTTCTGTAAACAATTCTTTTCGTATCATGCAACGGTCTGTCCCTTTAACCATAGGTGACATTTGTATGTGTTTAGGATTAGGCGTTGGTGGAATAGATGTACAATTTGATAAGAACGTGTGCGGTAGTGTGGGTTCACTTTTGAGTGGTCAATTGATAGCAATTGACAATGTTATTGAGAAGATGAAGTTGTTGGTAGGGAGCAAGGTTGATGATGTGGATAATGTATGCCGTATGTATCTCTTTGTTTGTTTCGCCGTACTATATTTTCCAAGGAATTCAAAAAACGTCTGTAATATTCCTTGTAGTATTTTAGACAATATAGACGGTTTGTCAAAATACAATTGGGCGAAAGCAGTACATAGTTATTTGGTAAGGAGCATTGGTCGGGCATTTTTGGCATTAGGTCAACGTGAGATTTGCTTGAGCGGTTCAGCTGTAGTGTTGCAAGTAAGCATTTGTATTACATATGTTTAAGTTACATTTTCGTTGTATATTGAATCATTTAATGGAGTGTGTGTTTTTGTTGCAGCTATGGGCTGTTGAACGACTCGGTTTATGTGGCCCACAAAGAGATTTTGTTTTCCCAAGAATTCTCAGCTGGCCGAATGTAACCTTCAAGACAAGAAGGATTGAGATGCATTTTGTAGATACCCAAGTAATGAAATTGTTCTGCTGTTTCAATTTAATGTTATGATGTGGTTGTCATTGATTAAAATTTGTATGTAATTTGTTTTGTGATTCAGATAATTTGGGATTGGAGTTTGAAAGAAGAGGATTATGGGAATGAGTTAATTCGTGCAGCTTTGACTTTTGGTGAGGATAGTGACGCTCATGATGAAGATGAAGATGAGAGGTCAATTTCTAAGAAAGCTTTGTTGAAAAGGTTGAAAAGGCATGGAAAAAGCATACGCAAGATGAAGAAGAGAATATCTTTCCTCCATGATAAGATAATGTCCGCAAGTAATGTTGCGGAGGAAGATAATGGTGAAGATGTTGATGCAGGATGTGATGTAGCTGAAGATGGAGAAGGTGCTGATGTGCAAAGTGAAGGTGTTCAAAAGGTTGATTTAACAGGTGTTGTGTCTGTTAATGAAGAAGAAATGGCGAAAGGGATAGACTTGAATTGTGCAGCAGATTTTGGTGTCAGAAACGACTTGTCTGCGGGTGCAGTTGTCATGCCATGCGTTTCATTCCAGCCTCCTTCTGCTGCCATGAAAGTGGACTTATTGAAGTTGTACAATAGTGTGACTTATTACGGTGTCTCATATAGGTACTTTTACTTAAGTAGGTAATTTATTTGTGAAATATTAATATTTGTTTTTATGTAATACTAATTGTTTATTGTTGATGGTAGGGTTGTCTATAATATAAATGGTTAGATATTGGGAACCTCTGAATGTAATGGTTTTGGTCCAAGGATGAAAGTTGACAACATGGTAATTTTACTTACACTTACACCGATTATTTTGCTAGTGTTGATTTCACTTTGACGAAAGCAGTACATGTTTGTGCAGGCTGTCCTTTTTGCTGCAAGCACAATGATGTATTGTGAACGACGTTTGTTTGGGCATGTTAAGAGAATTGCTTTCAATCCTTTATATGCGGTAAACATTGTACATTAATTTGTGAACTTTTTTTACAAAAGCTAATGGTATGCCCTTGTG
>Ga0209589_1008955_pt1 | contig 15392 bp, 7 predicted proteins | sample CowpeawhiteBW_FD_187525 | JGI IMG/M metagenome (GOLD analysis project Ga0209589, IMG submission 187525) | Root nodule microbial communities of legume samples collected from California USA - Cow pea white BW (SPAdes) (version 2) | ecosystem: Host-associated > Plants > Roots > Nodule | place: USA... | reverse complement strand
ACTACATTCATTAAATATAACTACTACCTAACTCACAATTAATACAACAACTTCTAACTACCCACCTTCCAACTACCAACTACACACCTTCCAACTACCAACTACCCACATTTAAGTTTACCTAACATTGCTTTCCGGAATACATTGTACAAATTCCGGAAATATCTTTTTGGAAGACACTGATCCCACCCCTATTCAAAATTTCCAGAAACTGTGATGGAGTGTGATGGAGTGGTGGAAGAAATCTGATGGAATGCAGGAAGAAACACACATCACAAAAGGTTTTTTCTTTTTAAAAAAAAAAAAGAAAGTGGGAGAAAGACAAGGATGTTTGATAGGATGTGATGGAATAATACGATGTCTCCATCTTCAAAATGGAGAGTTGCTTCGCTTCTCCGCGTTTCACTTAACTGGACTGCGTTTCCATCACATCACCCTCCATATATTCTCACGCAGCTTAATAAATGAATGCTTATTATGATCCATACCCTGGGTTGGAATCAATTCTACCATAAACTAATCGGAAACAAAGTGAAGAAAAATGGCCCTTTCACTACCCTAATTACTTGTCCAATTTCTGCATAATGTTCGTCTACGCATCGGGCTCTTTGAAGTCTTGTGTGGGGCTCAATATATAAGATATGAAGTATCTCATTTCCCATTGTCGTTAATGCATGTGCGAATAACCATACTAGGAAAGAAATACTGAAAAAATATTTGCCAATAACAATAAATTTGCGGATCTCTTTTTACTTTTATTAACAGACTAGAAGATTGGAAAAGAAAAGTATTCCGGTCAGTTAAAACCAGTACCACTCTTTTATTCATTAATTATATATTATGTGTGGGTACTAGGTTGTTAAACATTTTTGTTAAGACAAACATGTAGTGTCGCGATAAAAGCAAAATCTCCTCTGGGGTTTCACAAAGGTCACCATTGATGATTATTTAGTAGAGGGTGGTGATTGTTCATGAAGAAAGGAGGAGAAGAATGCGAGTGAGTTGCTTGGTTTGAAACATGGCACTGCATGGCCAGCTCCGCGAAATGTCGCAAATGTTAGCCCCTCGTATTCCTGGTACCACCCACTTACCTGTTCCAAGTCAAGGACAGTGTATACACTATTGTTAAAAAAAATTAATTAATCAAGATACCAAATAATTTATCCATACGTTTTAATTAATTTAAATACATTTATATAATAGTATGTGAATGTGTGTGTGTGTATAATAAACATATACCTCCTTTTCATGATACCAAGGCCTCCATTTCTTAGTGATAGGCAAATCTAGAATGCTTAAGCTGTATCTTGTGGACAGCACTGGCACCCTTCCATCAGTGTCTCCACTGAACAGTGAACGATGAGAAAACATGGCAGCAAAGGACCTTTGTTTGAATTAAAAGGTTGAAATAGAATAGTATCAATTTACCTGTAAATCCAAATCTTAAGTCCAGCTGAAATCAGCTTCTTGTAGATTGGGATAACAGAAGTCTGTGATTGTTTCCAGCGCTTGAATATGCTGTCACTGATAAAAGAGGTGTTAATTAATTAAGATACACCAAAACATTACTTCTTACATCATAATATACTATATTTGGTTAACTAGGCCAAGAGAAAGTGAACATGAAAGTACTTGCAAATACTCCAATTCCTGAGATTGTGACCATCACTGGCATGGAGAGCCTTCTGAACTTCTGGTTTATTGTAAAATGTTTTAGCATAGTCATCCAAACATGGGTCATAACCACCCATGATTCTTGGCATCTGAAAATGAACCAAATTCACCTGTGTCTCAGTACAGCATATATATATATATACCTTGTATATTCAAGTAACGTAAGGCAACTTTTGTTAAAAGTAAAGTTTCTCAATTCCACTGATAATGTTTTGTTTGATCATGACTGACCATTTTAGATGAGCGAAGCATGACCATTTGCATGGATGGATCGTTTGAACGTGCTGTACTGGCGAAGCATGTGGAGGTGTAGAGGCTGTAGATATCAATTTCATTGTACTGTTTGAGAACTTCATCCACCCCTTCACTACAATCTTTGTTGCTCCACGGGTCACTGCTATTGAAATCACAGCTTGCTTTGATTGTTTTGTATGTTTCATCAGATATCACTGCATGGCTCCAAGCATAATCAACCATTCCTGACCAGTCCTCAGCATCAGATGTTTCTGGGTTCCCCAGCTGCAAAAAAATAAAAATTACACATATGTGTCTGTCTAGCATCAGATTTATGAAACTCATTATGATTTGCAAAGATGCTCGCATAGAACATGATGTGACTTGCGTAATAGATCTATAAATAACATATCATATCATATCATATCGAGAAACTAAAGCACACATGTAATGGAAATATTCTTGGTAATAAAGCACTATTTCTTTATACTTTCATTCTGCAGTTTACCCAAATTCTTGAAAGAAACAAAATTTTTAATTCTATCAATTATATATCCCTCTTGAAATCAATTCTTTCAACCATGATTCTTCTAAAAAAATTGTCAAAATACGAAGCAAACCAACTGTTTAGTATGTATTAGTTATTAAAATTATGGAAAACTACCATAATTCCCTTGAGATCAATGTGAAGGGAAGGGTCCTTATTGTTTCTGTCTTGGATGAGTTCAGCCAGCTCCGGTACATACTTTCCTGCAATGTTTCATGGTGACTTTAAAGACTAAAAGTGACTTCTTCTTATTGAGTTCATTGATTTGTTCATGAATTTCAATACCTGCATAGCTTTCTCCAGCTATGTAGAATGTCCTTGTTCTATATAATGGAAATTTGAGGAACCAATTGTGCAGAAAAGTGTAAGCATCATTAGCTGTTTCAAAGAGCACAAATAAATCTATCAGAGAGAACTTTATATAATCAATTATAAGCAAGCTAATTAGAAACAGTAGAAAATGCAACTTTCACTAAAATAAAATTAGCAACAGTGGCAAGTTAATACCTGTGAAGTCATCTCCCAATTGTGCATATTCGGTGGTTGTATTTGAATAGGAAAAGCCAACCCCAACAGGAGATTCCAGGAATAACATGTTGGCCTCTGTGTTTTCATATTTCACTTACGTCAAAAATTCTAAGCATCAATTAACAACAATGATATGTAGGGACAGATAATGGAGCACTAGTGTGTGCTTGTGCTTCAACATACTTTTATACTAATATTATATGTTAACATAGAAAGTAGAAACTAAGGTGGACTCTGCCATAAATTAATAATACTATATATTGTTATGATGTATGTATATGTTTGTGGTCATGGCGCGTTCATGCGTACCTTTGTTCCATGTGAAGTTATTAAACATAAGGCTTTTGCCATCTGTGTCCACTAAAAATGGTCCAATCTCCTGTGTTGCTCCATATCCAACAGAAGAACACCCAGGACCTGCAATTTTATTTTAATAAAATAAACCACCTTGTCACCTTGTCAGAGAACTAATGTATATAAAAAAACAACCTCAAAAGAAGCGTGTTTAGGTAATTCCTTGCACATATATGTCATGAACTTACCTCCATTAAGCCACAGAACCAATGGTTTTTCTTGAGGTTTGGTGATGGCCTCGTAGAACCAGTAAAAGAGTGCTCTTCCACTGGTTTCACTGACTGTGACATATCCAGCGTAGTGCTGAAAATCTACATGAGGTTGGCCAGGCAAGTCTGTTACAAGATCAGGCATAAGATCATTCTCCCCAGACCTCATTCTCCATTGTCTCTCTCTAGAACAAACAGTAGCAGGCTTCAAAGATAGAATAAGTATAAAAACTAAAGTGCAGATGATATTGTCCATATAATGGGAAAATCACAAGAACAAGATTGTGTAATGCTTAATAATGTTCTATGGTTGATTGATAGAGAAAGAGAAGTAGTAGATAGGTATTTATACTAAGTGTGGTATGAGTAGAAACTTTAGAAAAAGCTTATAGATAGGATCGAAGAGAAAGTCCAAGCTGGCAGTATCTTTATCCTCCTCCTCCTCTTGATGACTGGGTGAAATGATGAGGTATAGCTTCTAGAGCATTCATTCATGCATGCAACAAGATTAAGTGGATCCTCCATTTGTGTTAATCTGTGTGCATGCTTCGTATTCAACAATTACCATGAAGCAACATGAATATAATAAATACTTTAGTTACAAGATTGTTCTTCGGATTTTGATAAATAGTTGCTCCAGTTCAAGTGAAAAAAAGGTTTGAGAGCTGGATAAACTGTGTGATATGATTGATTGTTCTAGTTTTAGCCAAAAATATTCGATACACAGCCTCACTTTTTTCTTCTTCTTCTTCTTAGACAAATAATAGATCTACACAAAGAAGAGAACAAACAAACCGACCACCACTTCACTAATACTTAGTATGTTAGGTCTCTAGACGAAGTTTTATTGGAAAGATATAACATCAATGAGACCTTAGCTTAATCACATAAGACATTAACACTATTCTGAATCCAAAACCTTAAGATGATGGGTGTTTATGGGTTTTTATTACTATCTCATTTCTAATCAATACGAGACCGAGACTTAGACTCGCACTTAAATTCCTAAGGTAATATGAATTTAAATTAATTTGAATATGAAAATTACAGATTAATACTTAAAATATGACAATGTTAAACTGATTCATTATAGTCTACTATAAATAATCCATGGTAAATTTTTTAGATTAGTAATACAAATAGTTATCATTTATTGAAATTATGGATGAAAAGTAAAATAAATAAAAAAATCATCAAATATTGCTTTCATGAAGAAATTCATTATATATATTTCACATTTATTTCGGAAAAAAAAAAATCACAACCCGTTTAATGTATAAATTAAGTATTTTTTTACTTACACTGCAATTAAAAATAATCTTACACTGCCAACTAATATTGAATAATTTATTTATTAATTATAACATGCTGTAGAACTATAAAGCATATAAAACCCAGCAAAAAAATATGTATAATATTCTATATATAAAACATGTGTTATACTTTTGTAAATTTTAAGAAATGAAGAGATAATAGAAATGTATACTTGAATTTAAAAAATTTATGGTATCAAATGATAATTTGTTTTTTGCATGCTTTAAAAAATAATTATGGTTAAAAGCAACAAAACTATCATACTTGGTGGTAATGGAATGGTTAAAGGCTTTACGATAAAAAAGACATGTTAATATTTAATATACTATACTTTTTTCTTATATTTTAATGCTAATATCATTTTTAATGTATCAATAAAATTGAAAGATAACATTAAACGTTATACTTTTAGATATAAGTTCAATGAGATTAGCATAAACTATTATATATTTATGTTTATCAAATATTTTAAACATTACAATTTTGCATTTAAATATTGTATTTATTAAATATAATGTATTTCTAATACTTATTGAACATGGTACATATTCAAAAATAATATTAATATTCATGATTTTTTAAAATGTGTTTGTTAATATAATTCTTAATTAAATTAAGCAATACAATTAAATACCAACAACTCATCAATTTAATTAACAATTAAATCCAATAAAACAAGGTCATGGATTTAACTTTTGTATATTTTAAGTGTATACTTAGTTAGAATTAGTATCTTTTTATTTTGGTGAGCATATTCATTTAATGGCAAACATGGGCAGATGTACAGAAAAAGGGATGAAATAGAACTTACAATAAAGTAATTAACGTTTTGAAAAAAGTTGAGTGATTAATTAAATGTTTAGTATTTTTTATACGATAGCCATGTTTGTTCCTTAGTTTTATTCTGTATATTTATTCTGCAATCGTCAATCCCATCAAATGATTTCTGAAAAATTCTAAGTTATTTGGGTTTGCATTGTGAAAGACAAAATAACGTGGTCAGCATGAGCGAAGGAGAATTTATCGGTTACAATTATGACACACTTACTCCAATCTTCATCATGGTTTAAGAATCGATTAATATATGCTCTAAAACTATTCAACATTTCAATCTATCTCAAGATACCTTGCGTTTTTTATATCCACCACATTTACTTTCATTAGTTTAAGGATTCCGGCACTTAATATTAATTCTTTTATAACATTCATTTTCATTTTGATTTGTACTTTAAAGTAAATTGCTAGATATATCTTTAGACGTCTCTTCTTTTGTTTAATAATAGTTTAATTGCCTAATACACACTTTATTTTTTAAAGAAACACATAATTTTTAATTTTAGTAGAGATATTAATTTAGTGATAAAATTGAAAGAAAGGATGTAACAGAGTGTGAATTCAACTTTCGTCATTAATAAATAACAATTATTAAGAAATTTTATTTTTAAAGTCGAGATTAAACGGTGGTAAACCTCTTTATCGGCTTGTTGCTGCTTGCTGAATTATGAAAACTTTGTTTGACCTGCTAATTAATGTTGCTTTTGTTTTTTATTTTTAATTTATAATTTGGAGTTTTTTTTTTCATCTTATTAATTATAGTTTACCAAAAATTGACTTCAAATATATTTTGACCAACGAAGAGCTTGGGCTTATGTATTGTAATGGAAAATTTTTTATGAGTATTAATGATCTACACTACAAGAAAATATTTCATTAACAACTAAATTTAATAGTCAAAAGTTGTTAATCACTATACTAATTAATTTAGATTTTTATTTGTAAAATAAAAAATTATTAATTACTAAAATAATAACTATTATGAATAAAAAATAATAATTAATTTCTAAATTGGTTTTTAAAATTTAGTTATCAAAGTTTTAGTAACCAAAGCAAATTGGTCATTAAACTTAGCTATCAAGATTTTTGCTAACCAAAAAAATTGGTCCTAAAATAGTCTATAATTAATGAGTGATCAAATTAGCGATCAATTATAATTTTTTAATAACCAATAATTTTTTATTTTTTTAATTACTATCTAAATTTGTTTATAATGACTAACAACATTTAATTGCTAGAATTGATTGTTAATGAAGTATTTTCTTGTTTTGAAAGTCAATTTATTATATTTTTGTCAGAGTTTTGTATAAAGATTTAGACACCCATATATATATATATATATATATATATATATATATATATATATATATATATATATATATATTCTACTGAGAAAAGAAAATGTAAGTTTAGGTCTTTTGTTTTGCATAATGTTTAAAAGTATTAGAGCTGTCAAAACGGATAATTTGGCCCGATCCGGTTCAATCCACCACAGGTTGATGATTCAGTGAGCCAACCCAACCCGGGTAACTTTTTAGCGAGGCAAAAAAATTTGAACCCGGTCCAACCCACCACAGGTTGGCAGGTTAAACGGGTTGGCTCACGGATTCACTTAAATAAAAAATATATAATTTTATTTTTATTTTTTTTCAGTCAAAACTAAATTCTAATTCTAATTAAAATCTAAATAAACTTTAATACAACTCAAATACAATCCAAAATAAAAAAAATACAAATTATTTATGTGTTGGCTAAAAAAAAAAACCTAATATGACCCAAATATAAAGTCCAACTTAATAAAAAACACTTGTGTGACCCTTTTATATGCGGGTTGGTGAACCAACCCGGTTCACCACAGGTTCAACCCGGATGAGCTGAGTTCTAGATGAATCAAGTCAAAAATCAACCTGTATTGAAATTTGTAAAAAAATTCAACCCAACCGGTCCGAACTTGTGGTGAGTCGAGTTGGTTCGCGGGTTCCAACCCATTTTGACATTTTAGAGTATATCATCAATTTAATTTGGTTTTATTTAATTTTATTGTCGTTGTGTTCTCGTATAACAACTTCATCAATAAACTTATCAGTAGTAGTGACTAAATTGATTTGATCTTTATTAGTGCAAGCGAAAAGAAATCACCTCAATTAATTATTTTATTACTTTATGTATATCGTAAAGACTAATATTTATTTAGTTAATCTTTTACATAGATTTTAGTACTTTAAGGAATTAATCATTTATTCTCAATTTCGTGGAAACACTGAGAAATATTTAGGTGCAATGGAATAATCCTATTTGATTTTCTTATTTTCAACCAGTGGTATAAATTATGCAGTTTCATTTTGTATCACCTATTTTTCATATTATTTTTTTGACAACGTATAAAGGACGAAATCTTTGGTAAGAATGATAAAAATATCCGTTTATGCGGGTAAGATAAAATTTACTCATGGGCATTTATTATATGTGAGCAGTGAATATTTTAATCTTTATTTATAAATAGGTCGGATGTAAATATCTTATTATTTGTATTTGCAAATATTTGTTATTCATCAAAAAATAAAAATAAAAATTAATTTATATTTTATTAATTTAAAAATAATTAAAATTAAAATTTAATTTATATTTTATTAAATTAGATTAAATTTATATTTTATTTTATATATTTTTGTAATTCTATTTTTAAAATTTATAAAATATTTTTTTTAAACTTCGCGGTTATTCATAGATATCTAGAGATTTTTCAAAATTCGCATGTATTTTTTAAATGGATATTCGATAAGTAACAAGATGGATAATAAATAGATTCTTTATTGTAAATCGGAATTATGAGTAGGAAATATTTGTACCTGACCCGTTGTCATCTCTATCTATAGAAATTAGCTTCCGGCATAAATAAATAAATAAATATATATATATATATATAAAAGTATTAAAGTGTGTAATCACACAAAAATAGTGTAGTAATAAAACTTGAGTTTGTTTTATATGAGAAGCTTAAACACAGTGTTTGAACAGTGAATTCCTTTTGGGTAATATATTGAAAGAGTGAATTTGTTGTATTGGTTAAAAGAAAGCAATTTTAGAAAGTGATAAGAAGAAGTGTATATATATCCATAATATATAGTGTGAAAAAGGAAATATTTGGGTAGTCTTTATTCGGTGTCATATCAAAAAGACCATACAAAGGCACATATTGACCAACGACAATATTCTTGTTGATTGGGAAATTGCGGTTTGGTATATATTCTCTAAAATATGTAATCAAAAGCTACCTATTTTCAAGAATCTCATCATCACAAAGTAGAAAGCTTGAGTTTTGTGGCGAACCTTATGCATTATGACTTGAACTAGGGGAACCCTAAGTGCTCACAGGAATGCAACAGTGACTATCTCATCATTCCAACTTTATTAATTTCAACAATGGATCAATAATTTCATCACGTTATAAATACTATCGCAATGGGTGTGTTAAGGTGTATATAAGTGATTATTTGAGGTAAAATGTGGCGTGAATAAATGGAATAGTGCAATTCCACTTCTTGGGTGCGGAAACTGAATCATCAGAAGACACGTTATCTTCATGCGGCAACCAGACACTGAACATAAATGAAGAAATTAATGGTAGATAAGCATCATATTTTTTCTACGTGGGTTTAACCAAATTAATGGTAGATAAGGCGCACTTTCAAATGGGGTCAAATCAATATACCAAAGTTTGAGCTGTTTATGACCATGCACCACATGAATGAAGAAATTAAGGAAACTCACATTACACCACATCTATGTTTGCCACCCAACAATTACATCGGAAAAAAAACATTAATTAAACTATGTGGTTTTCCAAAAAAGCTCCATAATTAACATTCTTTGTATTTTTTTCTCTGTCTCTTCGTACTACATTATCCTTCTATAATCTCACATTTTCCCTATTTCATTCACGGACGGTTATAGAAGAAAAAAACTAAAGTAAATATTATGAGGTGGTAGTAAAGAAAAATGTAAAAACTAAAGTCTTGTTTTGGCATTATGAGATGGTACTTAAGCACTATATAAGATAACACATTTTGAAATAAAATATTATTAATGTCTCTCTTTTATTTGTTGTCCGATAGGAGCAATCTAAGGCGTACGTGGGACAAACTGTTCACCAATATCTGCATTGACCACTTTGTGGAAAATCAGATAAGGCATTCCCAATAACATTTTCTTTTACATTATTCATTTTCTACTCAATTTTACCTTTTATTTTTCTGTTATATTCCAAAACGTCATAGCATATGCAACCTTCGCACTTTATATATGAAACGAATGGAGACATTTTTCAACCAAAAGAGGAATAGAAAGTAAAAAATATATAGTGAATTGGGAAGTAATGAACTACGAAAAGAAACTAAAAAAAGAACGGATTGGATTTTTTATTTATTTAAATTATAAAATTTGTAGTAAAAAAAATAAGAAAAACACTCAAATAAATTAAAAGTAATAGTTATAAAAAAGTAAAATAAAAAGTAGGCTAGAGCACTCATATTATAACTCAATGAAATTTGAATTTAGTTTAATTGTATCAAACAAAACCAACTTAAACTTATATAAACTCAATTCAATATTTATATATTAATATGATTTTAGTCTTTTAAATTATAATGTGAAATTAAATAGTGTTATTATTCAAAACTTTAATAAGTTTGATCCATAAATTTTAAAAGTAAATAGATGTAATCTTTTTTATCTAATGATCTTACAAATTTTTTGACTTTACAAATGGTATTTCACATATTATTTATATGTGAATTTAAAAGTTTTTTCTTTTGAAGGTTGCTTTCAACATTTTATTCCTCAAATTTATACTCTACAATCCATCTCTTGTCATCATCCTCTTCAAATCCCATCATCCATCTTCATCTTGTAGATGACCTCCCATACACTCTACACTTAAACATCACTTTCAACATTCCTCCTCTTTGCTTTATCACTAACGCAATATGATACTCACTCAATTTCTCTTTCATTCTCTCTGTACTCATCTTCAAACTTTGAAGATGAGAAATTTAAAGAAATAAAAGAAGGATGGAAACAATCATGTCTAAAAAAAAAAAATGTTTAAAATCATTATATGAAAGTTATTGTAAGTGAGTGGTTTGTGCTTAAAATTAGAATTGGTTTTTAGTTGGTTTGTATAAATGTTATATTCTTATAGTCCTGCATGTTTTAGGATTGTATTAATATATCTTCTGTTTTTAAAGATCAAATTGTATTTAATATTTTTATTAATTTATATGGGATTGCATGTTGTGTTTGACTTCATTTTTTTTTAACAAGTTAATAAATGTTATCACAAAAACTAATCGAGCTGTTGCAATGTTTCTTTTGATGTTCGTCGTGTTATAGTATTTCTCTGTGCATCAAAATAACATTGTCAATTATTAAACAATTATTTTTAATAAATTGCAAGAAAATATCAAACTTCAAAAAGAAAAAGAGGTCCCACCGAGATTTGAACTCGGGTTACTGGATTCAGAGTCCAATGTCCTAACCACTAGACCATGAGACCATTGATGATATACTTACGGAATGCTGCTATAAAAACATTTTTCCTTTACAATACCACTACCCGATCAAAAAAAAAATTTTGATACTGTGATGTGTCTAAACACCAAATAGAGTACACATTATATCATGTATTTCTTTCAAAACTTATGACGAAAGTCCTCTTACAGATGTTTGTATTCTAATTTATTAAAAAGTATAACATATAACAAACCTTCCACACCAGAGACATTGAATAATAATGCGAAAATTTACATAACTAAGATTACAATACACCCGACCAAAACACGAAAACCACAAACCATGACCTTGACTTTATGGATACTTCGCTTGGAAAGCTGTTATTGCTTTATATATATTTCAGGAAAGAGTTTTTTTCATTTCCGACGAAGGATGTATTAGTTGAAACCTTACGGAGTCCTATTGGATTTAGCTTAGTGATTTTTGTTGTGACTTTCGTTTTTCTCCGTTGAGTTAAATAATTGTATTTTTTTACATATTTTGTGTGACCTTTTTAATGTTACTAAGTGTAAAAAACTGTCATCTATATTACCTCTGTATATATTTATTAATGATTGATTAGTCCAGTTCTATATTTTCTTCTCCAAAAACTAATCAAAATTTGCTTCATACAATACACCCTAAAATGTCGCTCTTAACATCTGTCTTAGATAGAAAGTACCCCTTTTTTCTTGTTCTTGCCAAACTTAAAAAAAGGATAGGATTTCTTCCTTTTATTTTTTCTGTTACGGTTATTTTGTTGGAAAAGGGATTCAGTAAGATACTAGTTGCCGAGAGGGAAGAGGAAGGGGTTTGGGTAATTACAGGCAGAGGGATAATAGGTTAGGCGTGTAGAAAAAGAAGCAAGTACAGTTGAGAGAAGAGAGAGAGAAAGGAGAGGGGAACATCATGGATGGAGTTAACTTTAAAAGCACAAATAGCTAAATAAATTTTCAGAAGATAAAAGAGTAGTAACAGATATATAAAACGCAAAAAGATAAAGGATTATTTGTACAACTAAGCCAAAATAATTATAAAAAAAAACACCAATTAGAGCAAGAAAGACTGTAAAAGGAAAAAGATGTTAATTATCTATCTATACTATTTACAAGGAGCACAACAATTTCTATGTTTCTGTCTATGCTATACTCTCAACAACCTATACAAATGTTAACGACTAAACCAAAATTTCAAGGTAAACAATTGAATCATCCCTTCACTAAAGACAATTCATTTAACTTTTTCTTGTCACGTGTCAACAGAGGCCATGTTAGAAAAATTTCAGCACCCTGTTTCTTCTGCTGCCGCCAAAAACCAACCCACTGACGCCTGCTCCTAGGAAAAAAATCACCAATCCAAAAAATTAAAATTATATCTGTATGTATATATGTCTAATCACATCATGAACAGGTATTTTAGATCATCCACAGTAAGGCGACTTTGACGACCACCAGTTCCATCCTCTCCAAAGGCAGACGCAACCATTTTTCGCTTTTTTTGCTGCAAGTGCATATAGAAGAAAACAAAGGTTTTCTAGCATGAGCAACCGTGATACAACATGTATAAGCCCAGATGCAAAGATTAGACAAATAAATATTTAAAAAAATCAAAATTAAATCACAATAGAAGAAAAAGATGAGGAAAATTTTACATGTACATCTTCCAATTTTTCTACAACTTTTAACACTTCTTAAATAAAAAAATAAAAAATATTGATTCATCCTAAATCATTTTATACTTTAAAATAAGAGTGTTTGTATATCATCGTCCAAAAGATAATAGGAGAATCTTGAAGTACGTTATTAAAAGGTAAAAACTAGTGATGCACATGCTTTTTAAAGTAACACGTATCATTATCTATAAACAAACTATATTTTATTCAGAAATACTGTAATATATATATATATATATATATATATATAAGCTCGAAAAAAATTCATTCGAAAATATGGCAAATTCCGTACCAGGACATATAACGTATATAAATGCATCTATCAATAACATCAACTACATAGCTAATGCAGCCTTCATAACCATACCATAATGAAGCAAGTAAGATTATTGCTTTGAGTATTCTTTCTCATATACTTTAAAAATAATTGTATATTCACATTAAATTGTGTGCTATATAAAAAATTGTCACATTAAAAGTTCCCATCTAAAAGAATGAGTTATACGCACACATGAATACTAGTGTACAATGAATATTCAGCAAACACAACCCAAAAACAAAAGGAATCAGAAGGGCTAAACAGAAATATTTCAAGTAGTTTAAAGAAAAAATCACCAACCCACATATGAACTTAATTATTAATGAATTGTGATATGTGTGCAATTGTCCATCGAGAGTTCAGTAGCATTCCAAACTGATTCCAAGAACTTTTTTTATCAAATTCTCCCCCAAAAGAATTGTTTTTAAGTTCATAAACCAACCAGACCAACATGGCAAAATCTCCCCTTTTACAAAAGGGCATGTTTACAAGGCAACCAAAAGAAAATACCTGCAGAGCTAAAATACGGTCTTCAACTGTATCTCTAACAGTTAACCGCAAGACTGTGACAGGACGGGTCTGTCCAATACGATGCGCTCTGTCTATAGCTTGATCTTCAGTTGTCGGATTCCACCAAAGATCTAGCATAAGAACATGGCAGGCAGCAACCATATTCAGACCAAGACTAGCAGCCTTCAAAGACATAATCATAACTGAAACCTGAAAAGGACAGATAAATCCCACTGAACATTACATTGCAGACAGAAAAATCATCAAATAATACCATCTCACCAATAATATTAAATAAAGTAATCAAAGCCATTTCCCACTAGGTGGGCTTGACTATATTACATACCTCAGGGAGAGTGTTAAAGTCTTTAACAGCTTTATCCCTTGCCGAGACAGACATTGTTCCGTCAAGTCTTCTATACTGGATTGAAGAATTCTTAAGACATGCTTCAAGTAAATCTAGCATCCTAGTCCACTGCGAAAACACTATAGCTTTCTCACCACCAATTGAATTATTAGAGGCTCTCTCTAACACATTTTGGTTCTCAGGACATTCATTTGAGGATTTCATTCGGTCACAAGATGAGCTGCCGAGCCCATCAGTAGTTTCCCCCAGAGTGCTATGCACAGAATTGCTTTGGGGAGCACAGCATTGTGGTTTAGACAAAGACTGCAACACCTCAAGTGCAGCCCTAATTTTTGAAGAATTATATGGCTGACTCTCAGAATAAAACTCAGATTCATCCACTTCACAACCAGAGTAAGCAGGCAAATTATCACAAGCCTGATCAGAAAAAGAACTATTCAATGTGACTTTGGAGAACACTGAAGACATGCTTAATCGAATTTTGCAGTTTGTAGCAGGGCACTGATTGTCATCACCAGTAAGATGTTCGCAAATGCACTGGTTACAAAAAACATGACCACAAACTGAAACAACAGCATCTTCAGGAGGATCCTACACAGAAACCAAGAAAGGAGATATTAGATCGAAGTCAGGATATGGTAAATTGGTGTTTTTAAAAATACAATTACAACCGTGTAAATCTCAACTCCGATCAAGCAAGAGCGTTTAAGAAAATAAATCTTGATCATCCTTTCTACCTATTATTAAATGCAACAAGTAGTGAAAGCAGGTCTCTATTTAGTCCACTGTCTTATTTTCCTCGGTCACAACCCCCATCCCCCTCAACATCAACATAATATACAGAAAATAAAAAATTGGAATAAACAGAAGTACAAAATCATTTTAAGCATTGATTTCTCAGTAATTACTAGAATATTGTGTTCTCTCATATCGAATAACAGTCATACTAATCCATGTAACATTCATTTAGGAATAAAAAGGTACAGTCAAAACATACATTACAGATACCGCAGAGGGCCAAACAAGCTTCCAAACAATTTAAAAGAGATAATCGTTTTTCCTGAGTAAGCTTCTTTGCCATCTCAACTGAAGATTTCCAGAGGGAGTTAGAATTGTAACGCTTGACAAGCAGGGGATGATCGCATGCTTGTCTAAGGCGCAAAAGCATCAATAAAATGTTAACATAATTTTGCTTCACAGTTCCAGCATCAGCATATTCCTATGACATGACAAGAGGAATTTAATAAGTATTGCCATTAAAATATACCACCAAGAATACC
>Ga0209589_1008954_pt1 | contig 15394 bp, 3 predicted proteins | sample CowpeawhiteBW_FD_187525 | JGI IMG/M metagenome (GOLD analysis project Ga0209589, IMG submission 187525) | Root nodule microbial communities of legume samples collected from California USA - Cow pea white BW (SPAdes) (version 2) | ecosystem: Host-associated > Plants > Roots > Nodule | place: USA... | reverse complement strand
CACTTTAATTTTTATAAATATACTTTTATTTTGTTCATTAACTTAATAACATTACAATATCATCAATTATAAATATAATTCGAAAATGTGTACACGCAGGCGCGATAGCGCCTGTGTTTACACTAGTAAATTTAAATAAAAATATAATATTGTTAATTAAGTCTAAATATGATTAATTATTCTGATATTAAATTTGGAATTGTAAAATATTATTCTCAAATGTTTTTTTTTACTAAAAAAGAAGAGAGGTCTCACTTCCACAAATTTAACTTGGTATTTTTTTTACATAACGTTTTATCATAACCAAATAAAAAAATAATATAATATTACATAAAATAATTTTATTTTTTTACTTTTTCTACAAAAGAATTGAAAAAAAAGTTTAAAATCTTAACTATTATTGTTATATAAAAATCTCAATCACCTAACATACTCGTGTCAAACATTTTATAATGTAAATAATAGAGTTAGATATATTTTTGGTCCCTTACATGTTATGAAAATTGGAATTAGTTTATCTTCAAAACTTTGAATTAATCTAATCCTTCAACTTTAACTTTAGAAAAACATGAATTTAGTTTTTTTTAACCAAATTTTAAATTTATTTGACGTTTCAAGCGCGTTTTATGAAAGCATTTGTTTGTTTACAGCATTTTGACACATTTTCACTTCAGTGTTAGTTCAGAAAATATGAAACGCGTTTGAAATGTTAAATAAACTTAACAAGATTTGGTTATAAGGATTAAATTCATGCAATTATAAATTTGAGAACTAAATTGAACCAAAGTTTTGAAGAATAATTAATTTCAATCTTCACTCGAATTTAAGAGACCAAAAATATATTTAACACTATATAATATTCATTCATTAACAAAAATAATATGATGGGTTTCTTAACACTATGTTCTTTTGGAAGGATGTACCGTTCATGTGAAATGAGAAAAGAGGATTAAGAGGTGATTACCTTATTCTTTTGGGAGTGGAAAAAGGTGATGTCAAAAGATGAATAGGAAGATTTATTCAAAATGTAATCACCTGTAAAGGGTAACACATTCCAATTTACAAAATTATCTCCTTATATTTCAGTTTCTTTGTACGTGATTTATTTATTTTTTCTTATTATGAAAACAACATAATAAAATTAATAATACAAATAAAAATTTCTTATAGTTATAATAAAAATTTATTACTTATAAAATTACTATTAAAAATAAAATAAAATCTCCATGTAAATAAATTATTTTTTAATTAAATATTAAATTTATTTTCATACCAAATATATTATATTATTCAATTTTTATAAATAATTTGTTTTAATTTTAATTATTCAATAAATTTTATAAAAATAATTATAAATCATTTATATATCATTTTATATTAATTTTAACAATCGAAACATTTTTGTAATTTGACTATTTTATTTATTAATTTTTTTAAATAAATTACATAAATCAATTCAATCATAAATTTAATTCTTAATTTATTCTAAAATTATCTCCTGATTCTTTAAAAGAAAAAAATATCAATTTCGCTGTCTAAGCTTTTGAATTTCTTTCTCTTACACTTTCTCTCGAATAATTATTCCAAAAAGAATATGGTATAAGGTTGTATAGTTTTCCATCTTCCTGGGAAAATAGAAGAGAAGAAGGGTTATAATAATTGACAATTAATTGATGTAAAAGAAATATAAATAATTATTAATAGATTGACTATTAACAAAGTTGCTGACAAAATGGTTAAACCCGATATTCTGGACAACAAATAGCCACTGCTAATTTTTCGGTTTTTAAAATTAATTTTGCATAGAATAAGTAGGTTTTGAATTTATTATCCGTAATATTAACATAATTTTTTATTTCTTCTGTAAATCAGAAATTTATAGTATGATTTCAAAACTATTTCTTTTTATTCTTCTCCATTGTTAAAAGAGGCAAAAATTAAAGGGATTATAATATTTTTTTTAATACTTATCATTCTTTTCTTCAAACTAAATCCTTATACATTAAATTTTTCGCTTTATTCCAATAATCCCAACTTTCACTTATTTCTTATCTATTACTTAAAAAAATATTTTGTTTTACTTCTTCGAAATGTTTTGTAGCAATAAAAAAATACACGAAGAAAAATACAAATTAGCTGAAGTAGGTGATTTGGTTGATTTGATTGTTAGCTGTAGACTGACATTGATGTTTTGAAAAATCAATTCTGAGGAACTGAGAAAAGTTATCCGTGTGAGTGCTTGACTAAACCTACGTTATAATATAACAATAAAGCCTAAGGCTGTGTTCTTATCGATAAATGGATTTAAATACGTGATAAATTGATAAAGTGTGACAATGAATTTGTGTAAATTTATGAAAATAAATATGTGTGGTTTTTTTTTGAATTTAGTAAGTGAAGTGAATGAATTTGAAGATAAATTTTATAAAAGTTAATGAATAATTTGAATGATGTGATAGATAAAATAAAAAATTAAAATAAATAAAATTTTGTAATTACTAAAATACTCTTGATAAAAAAACATTAAATAATTTTTAAATTAGTTAAAAATATTAAATTTTAAAAACTATCACTTAATAAACTTTAATAAAAATTAATACAAAAAAAATTATTATATTATTATAATTATTTTTAAAAGATTATTATTATTCAATATAAATTATTTATTATTATATATCTTATATTATTAATAATTTATTAGACATATATTATTAATTATTATAAATCTATATTATTAATTTTAATAATTATTACACATATAAATATATTATTTATTATTATTATTTTATTTTATATATATATATATATATAACCGGTTACGTAATCAGTTACATCTTATATGTATAATAAAAATAATCATATATAATTATTAATAATATATATATGTAAATTATAATTTAAGAGTAATATATTTTATAATTATAAATATTTGAAAAATTATGAAAGAAAAAGTTTCAAAGATGATTAAAATTGTCAAATTATTTATTATCGTTACAAATCTTTACATTTTAAGAAGATAAAAATTTTGTGAAATCTCACAAATCCATCCCTGCACATGCTTTTAAAACATGAAAATTTTATAAATTCATCCGCGTAAATCAGCGAATTTATAGAATTTGTGCAATAAAAAACTGCATAAGACCCTTTGGATAATTTTTTAAATAAATATTATTTAAGAAAATTTTAAACATAAATAAACTGTTTTAAATATGATTTATAATAAGTTTCATTTTAAAATATGGCTAGCAAAATAAATAAATAAACACGTTTTAAAATATAATTTTAATTTTTAATTATTTTTCAAAACAAAAAAACTCGTGTTTCAAAATTAACTTTAGCTTAAACTTAAAACATAAAAAAAATTATAATTTTTCCACGTTTTGTTTGATAGAAAGGAAAACAAAAAATAAAAATAAAAAACATAAGAAACAGAGATGATAAAAATGAGCGAATATACGTCATTTGATTGAAATGAAATAAATATATAAATAATATAAATTTTTATTAGAGAAAAATATTTATTATTGTTTATTATATCAATATTATATATCATTAATAATTATTTTAAAATTTATTTATTACTATTATAATAAAAAAAACCAACATGTTATAAAAAAATTATTATAAAGCAATAAAAATCATGTTTTAAATCTTTACTTGAAAATATGAATTTATATCTTTAATTTAAAATATATCTATTTTTTATTTTCAAAATTATAGTTAAAAGTGGACTATAAAACTAATTCAATCTCACAAAACCAGCCTATAAGATAATGATTGCACCCACTTATATATTATGAATTGGCCTTATCTCTAGTCCATGTGGAACTTCCAACACATCCCATCACGTCGAAGTATATTCATCTTGTTATCCTCACCTTACAAGTCGATTTTGTGGGGTTGAGTTGAGTTAGGCTTAAAGCCCACTTCTAACATGTATCATAGCCAAGTTAGAGTCTATCCTAGCGAGATTTCTTGGACATTCTGTTCCACCCGATATCAGATCGCTAACGGATTACCCACTAATTTTTTGTCCCATGCATGAGATGAATATACCTCGGCGTGAGAGGTATGTTGGAAGTCTCATATCGACTAGAGATAAGACCAATTCACAATATATAAGTGGGTGCAATCCTTATCTTACAAATAACTTTTTGGGGGTTGAGTTAGGCTTAAAGTCTACTTTTAACAAAATCTCTACTTAAAAAAATGTATTTATATCTTTAATCTTTAATTTAAAATATATCTATTTTTTTATTTTCAAAATTACAGTTAAAAGGTAATATAGCCTATGAAAATATATAATTAGTTAAAAGAGTTTATTAAGACTTTTGAAATATTATTTATTATGATAAAACTTGTTGGCCATAACGTATTATGTAAATAAAAATTGATTTGATATTTGTCATCGTAACTTTATATATTTCTTGGGTGTATAAATACTTTAGGAATTATGTGTCGTGAGAAGAATATTTATAATTTTGTATTAAAAAATGTATTGAAAAATTTATAATATTTATAAAAAAATTACATAATAAATATAATAGTTTTATTAAGTATTTGTAAAGATAAGATTAAAAAATTGAACCATGTTAAATTTATGATATATTTTTGTTTTTATTTTTAGTTATGATATATATACTTCCGCGCTATTATTTTTTTTTTTATTGAATGATTTTCAACAAAAACTCCTTAAAAAAACTTTTAACAAGAAGCATGTTTTATGGAAACATACTTCACTTGTAATTCTTCTAAAATCTAATTAAAACTCAACCACAGACCTGAATACGAACTTCCAAAACTATGGATGGTGTAACTGGTTTTTGGTATCATGTTTTATACATACGTGTAATAGAAATACTGAATGTTTTCCGTCAAAATTAATTAACCTTCGTAATAACTTTTTACTATAGTAATGTTATGCAAAATCCTTTTTACAGCATATATATTAGGTTATTTTTTTTAATTTATATCTCTATAGTTCTTTTATAAATCTATATTTTTTTCAAATGTGTACGAGATTTTGGATGTTTACGAAACATGGTCTTTTTTTTTCTTTTTTTATTAAAATATAATATCTATGTCGGTGCCTTTACTTTCATTATGTGGTTTACTTTCATTATGTGGTTGTTTGTTATATTTTCAAAAATTATACTCTAAATAAAATTAATTTTATTTGCAACTTACTTTAACAATATAATAATACATATTAAAATAAAAATATATAATTAAAATATGAAATTAATATATTTATATTTTTTAAGGGGTGTCAAAAGTATTGTAAATAGACAATAGTGATGTCAAGATACCTCTCTTCACGTGAATTTTGTATTTGTTTTTGTGATCAAAAGCATGATACCATATATCCAACACTCATTAAGAGTCATGCAAATCATCATCTAGGGTTAAACATTGCACACACAACATACACAAGCGATCCAACTAGAATCAACTACTTATGATGAGCCGCTTAAAAAGAACTTATGTTATGGATATAACATGTCATGCATCTCAACATTAATCACACATATTTTATACATCACAATGTATAACATGTATGATAAATCAGTAATCACAAGACAACACCACACCATTAGTGACCTTATCAACATAAACAAAGTCTCATTTATTTTACTTGAGAGGTATTTTACATTTCTTGAGTGACATTACATCTTTTGATAGAAAGGCGATTCGAGAGTGACACTCTCTCAAGGTTTCTCTTGTTATGGTGATCATGTCGTCACTTAAGTGACCATAACTTAAGTATTAAGCCCAACATTACTATGTTTATGGAAGAAAGCCAACAAATTCCTAAAATTCCTTCATCACCTTATAGGGTACTTGAGCATCAAACTAGTGTTTAATCGTCAAAGCCATATGTCCAACACTATCTCATAGCAAAATATGTCTCAAGCATTAACCAATGTTTGAAGCATAAGCCATATTACTTTTTGTGTTCCATCCAATGTTCAAGCCATACGCTTGCGGAAAGGAAATAATTGTTTCGATGTCTTTCATGTTTAAGTTGTTAACCATTACTTGAGTTATACATACAGAAGCTTGAGTAGCCAACAAGTTTATTGAGAGACTTTGAGACAACATGTGCAATCATTGTACATTATTTGAACCTCACTTGATTTTGCTTAAAAAAAACACGTTGTTTGAGTAATATTTAGCTTGAGAACAACTAAAACAACAAAAATCAAAATTTTCAACTTTTTATCGGTATCTTTAATGATTCTACAACTAATGGAATTGATAAAACTGCCATTTCTATACTTATAACATTTATCCATTCAAATCAACCAACTCATTTAGTATTTCATATATTTCATTCATATTTCTTCATGGAATCAATCAATGCATTGAAAACAACCATCAACATTCCAACATTACAACTATTAGCTTCTCTTACATACATTAAAAACGTGCTATTATCTAGTAATATGTTGAAAATTCCTTTCAACAAATCAACCAACCTAAACAAACTTTTCGTAAACTATTGACAACATCTCATCTTAAACATCCACTCAAGAAGAGAAAAAAAAAAGATGAAAAACTTTGATAATAAATAGAAAAGAATAGTATTTAAAAAAAATATTAAAAGTAGATATTTGGTTACTTTTTTCTATAATAAAAAAAAATCTTATCTTTTCATTATCCATTTCAAAACTTAAAGTCTACTTAGATCGATGAAAAATTTAGTTTCTTTTAAAATGAAACTTAAATACGTTTTTACTTGATTCTAATTATTTTTAAGAATTTTAAAAATAAAATAAATAAGATGTAAATTTAACTTTTTACTTAAAAAAATATAAGAATTTTTTTTAATGATTTTTTACTACTAAAATTTTAATTTTTCATGTCAGTTTAATGTATTATTTAGTGATGCTTAGAACCGTCGCTATTTTCTCTATCGTCAGTTATTAATTAGCACAAAATTTTGGTACCATAAAGTCATTATAACGTTGGTTTACTATAATTGCTGGAACAACCGTCACTAAAATTTTTAAAGTCGATTTTAACCGTTGCTAAATAATTTTTTTAAAAAATTAAATTAAATACTTAGCAAAACTTGCAACCACCAGTAAGTCAAAAATTTTGTGGCGGTTATAACCAGCGTAAGTCTAGGAATTTAAAAAAATTTAGTAGTGGTTGTAACTGTCAAAAAGTTTAAGAATTAAAAAAAATTAGTGGCAATTGTAACCACCACTAAGTCTTTAACTAAGAGAAGACAATATAGCTTCGATAGAGATGAAAGAATGAGCTCTTCTATATTTTAAAGGTAGAAATTCAAGCTAGGGTTCAACAAATTGAAAATAGGATTAGGATTTCTGAAACTCAAAATAATTTACATGGAGAAAAAAGATAGAGGAAACATACTTACAAAAAGGAGAAGATGACTCCAAAGATAAGAGAAGATGACTTTAACTGGGAGCATGGAATATGACTTCCATTGATGAATAGAGATATCAAAAATAAATTCTTCCCCGTGGGTATTGCCCGAACCTGTTCCCGTTTTGACGGAGAATCCCCGCATTGACTGGATATGGGTATGGGTATGGGGAATCTCCTATTTTTTCAATTGGGTATGGGGATGGATATATCCCCGCCATAATACCCGTCCCCGCCATATCTCCATCCTCATTTAAATTATTAAAATATTCACAATCAATTAAGTAACCCTATATATATATATATATATATATATATATATATATATATATATATTCTTTCTATTTTTTATTTCTTCTAAATATTTGGTTTGTCATGAAACTCATTCTCATCTCCAATATATTTTTTATCTTATCATAACCTTTATGTAATTATGTTAAAATGATGTATGTGAATTAAAAAAAATTTATGTCTAACATTTGAATATTTATATTATTTTTAATATTTTTATTTATTGTATATTTTCCTTTCACATGAGAATGTTTAATACTCACAAATTAAGTGTTTAATAGCATAAACATTTCATTACTAGGTAATATAAAAAAAAATTTACTTATTATTATTAATTTTTGTTTCATTTGAAGAACTATTTTATTTCGCTAAAACAATTTTTGTTATTTCTCAACCATTGAGTATATATGTTGATATTTGAAAAGTTTTCTTAGATCTCTAAGATGTTTTTCGTCTTATCATACCATTAATTATACATTTGTTTTTCTTTGTGTAATTCCTTCCAATAGTCTCCAAATTGTTTATAAGACACACATTGTTAATTTTTTAATATTTTTATTTTTGTTTATTTTTATCATATAGAATATTATTTCGATAAATTTTATCTAATTATTTTTTATTTTCTAACTCATTACAATCATACTTTAATATTTTCAATATAATTGTATAAATAATTTTTATTTACTACAATATAAAAATTTAATGTAATTGTCATGAATATTTTTTATCACCATCCAACATATATTGGAGTTTAAAAGATACAAGATCTATGATAAAATTTTATTATGTTTATTATTTGTTCTTTGTGTCACTTTTTATCAACCATTGAGTATATATGTTGATATTTGAAAAGTTTTCTTAGATCTCTAAGATATTTTTCATCTTGTCATTCCTTTAAATATATATTTGTTTTCCTTTGTGTGATTCCTTCCAATAGTCTCCAAATTGTTTATAAGACACACATTTGTTAATTTTTTAATATTTTTACTTTTTATTTATTTTCATTATGTAGAATACTATTTCGATAAATTTTATCTAATTATTTTTTATTTTCTAACTCATTACAATCATACTTTAATTCTTTCACTATAATTGTATAAATATTTTTTATTTACTACAATATAAAAATTTAATGTAATTGCCATGAATATTTTTTTACTACCATCTAACATATATTGTGGTTCAAAAAGATACAATATCTATGTTAAAATTTTATTATTATATTTATTATTTGTTCTTTGCGTCATTTTAATCAAGTGATGTATTATAACTTTTATTACTGTATTAAAAAATAGATTCATTATAATTTAAAAAATTCAAGTAAACAAACATTTGAAATATATTTTTCCTTTTATATTTTTTTTAAAATATTTTTTCCTTTTATATTTTTTTAAAAATATTTTTAAAATTTATCAACTAGGTTTCATTAATGTTTGCAAATTTAATAAATGTTTTGGTTCTCATTAAATTTGATTTGGTATTCTAATATAAAATGTAAACAATTATAATTTATTTCAAAGTATTTGATATCGAAGAAACAACCATACTCCTAATATTGAATATTTGATAATATTATGTTTCCTTTACCAGAATTTTTTATTACTTTATAAAAATTAATTAAAATTAATATTAAAGTAGTAAGAAAACGAGTACGGGTATGGATACAAGATTATACCTGTTACCCGGTGAGGATGAGGATGAAATCAAAGTTTAATATCCGTTGGATTTGGGTATGGGGATGAAGATAAATTTATTTTACGGAAATGGATATAGGATAGTGAAACTCATTCCTATCCCGCCACGTTGCCATCCTATTGATGAACAATGAGAAAGAAATTAGAGGACAATATGAATAAAGAGTTCTTCAGGAATTTTGATGTAACGGGAAGAAGGAAAAATGAACTCCCCTATAACGGAAATGTTGATGTAACAGGAAAGAGGAAAAAATACCCAAAACTTTCCGTCAATTTTAAAAGAACTCTAAATACACTATAAAATTAATTATTATTATTATTATTATTATTATTCCTTTACTAAAAATGACTTTAATATAATAAGAAATGTGTATACTAATATATTTTGAAACTAAATTAAAAATATTTTCAAAAAGTTAATGTATATGAAATTAAAAGTCATTTTGAAAAACCAGTTATAATATTATATTTATAACCCATTCTAACCTCGGCCAGCTGGGCATGAGGCTACATTGGCCAGTGACTTGCAGGAACAAATTATGAGTAGATTGGATCAAAATATTCTCTGATCAATCAACATCAAACAATTTTAATTATCTAGCTGTGAACGTGTAAAAATCCAAAATAAAAAATAAAAAATTATCTTACTAGGTATGTGCTAAGCTGGTATGATTTAAATAGTATTATCTTTCTAATAAAAATGGTAATTAATCGAATGAAATTTCATTGGTACCAATATTAATGTTCCAGGGGATAATTTTTGTGTGTGAACATAATGCACTATGCACTCTTGAAATGTCTTTTGAGTACTTCGCGTACTCCTTTTAACAAATAATTCCCGTTTTGCTGATTAAAATAAATCCGATGATAATACAAAAATCTTTATTCATTATCTTTTCACACATATTGTTTGTTTCAAATGACTGAATTTGGTAGTTATTTCAATCTTACGAACACCACATTTTTCCTATACTATCAAATTTTAGAAGACTAATTTTGTTGTTTTATTAAGCATGATGCAATGTATTATGTTGGATTTAACTACGTTAGAATTAGTTTTTTAAACGATGCTAAACTTTTTGCTTATCTCAGTAGTAGCAAAGCATTGGTCTTTTGGCAAAGAAATATTACAGGAAATACCCCAAAACAGGTTGTGTCATAGACCTTTTGGTCGTTAAAATCCTGAGATGAAGACTATTTCGATAGAAAGAAAATGTACGTTTGACCTCGTGCAACTTGTGTCTTGAATTAACTTTCCTCCACGTGTTGCTTCTATGTCTCCGTAATAATCAACTTACAGGTTAATCTAATCGTTATTTTCAACTTAATGATGCAAGTGACACACTCCATCCGAAATATTCTATATAAACATAAAAAGATAAACGGCATTGCTTATATCTTCCATCCAAACTTTAACTAGATTTAGAACATATCTAAGAATCTAAAAGATGACATGAGTTATTATATCGTACATACATACACTCAATTAACTCAGTTTCATCTCATTCTCTCTCTCTCTCTCTCTCTCTCTCTCTCTATATATATATATATATATATATATATATATATATATATATATATCACTTTTTTTATTTTTGTCGTAATCTTTCTTTTCCTTCTTACACCTCATTTTTTGTGTGACTTTAGAATTATAGGAAGAAAACATGAAAGTGTACGCGTGAGAAAACAAACAAGGGAGCATAATTTGTTGGTAGAAAGTTTGGCTAATTAATTATTGATTAGAGATAAGCAATCAGCTGCAGTAGTAGTGGGGAAATTAAAGGACATGAAAGTTAATAATTAAGGTCTAACCATAAGAGAACTACATGCATGCATAATCCCAAGAGCCAGTCACAGTGTAGAAGTAGTTCTTAGTTATATCAACATAATCACTCTTGAGGCACAAATAGATGCACATATTAAAGTTAAGAGCTTGAAAGGTTGGTGAAGTCGGAAAACTTTTGTTCTTGCATTTGTTGAAGAGAGAAAACAGAGTGGTGAATTAGTAGGGTGAGACACCAACATTGGCTGAAGCATAAAACCCATCTTTCATGAGAACCTCTTCTCCTTCCTGGACAAAAGAGAAAAACACACCCACACACTCAGAAATCAAAGTCAGGGTTATGCATTATTTTGTCTGCAACATTTTGCAAGAAGAGGGTGCATGATAATTTACCTGCTGGCACACATTTGTCTTCTTCACAGTCTGATCAGGCATGAGACCAAAGTGGATGTGTGGGAAGTGGGCCCACTGACACACAAAGCACGTCATACATCAGAACAAGTTCAAAGTGAGCCAGAAAACCTTTTCATTAATTTATTTTATTCTAACCTAGGGGGAGGAAATACTACCAACTACTTCAAAAAATCATTTCAAAACAAGGAAATCTATTATTTTGTTGTGAAAATATGTCAACAAATCTATGAATAATGATATATATTAGATATTTAGATAAATAATAAAACTTTGCATGCAACATTTGGAGAGAAAACATATATGTGATTAACTGTTTAATTTATTGAAACCCTAGTACGTAAGAACCCCATTGTTGTATTTGTTTATTTATTTATTTATTTATTCAAGAGGAGGAAAAAGGATGATACATTCTTGGCAGCTGCACTGAAGGCTTCCCTGTGAGTTATATCGGGATTGACAGACTTGATGCGTTGGATCTCGTCCCTGCAGAAATATACATGGACCATTCAAATTTGCTTCAACTTTAAAGCCTTTCATGACCACAAAGTACAAATTTAATAAATAAATATGAAGTGGTTCAAAATTTAAATAAAATATTAATGAGAAGAATAATAAAAATAGCGAGTGCTTTAATAAAATGAATACTCACTTGATAAAGCGGTTGTACGCGGAGGGGACTCTCTGTCTCTTCTCAGGAGCTGGACAATGGCGCACAGTCATATATCAAAATCATTTCCTTTGACTTTGCAGATGCAATATTTATTTTATCTAGCTATTTAAATTCCCTATTTTCCGTGGCAAGGGGCATCACTGCCTCTGTCTGTATACACATCCATGCTTCCGATTCTGATGATACTCAGTGTTAAGGGTTTTAAGCAACTACAATCCCGGGGGAGAACAAGCTGCCCCTACATGTTTTTCTCTTTCTACCAACCATTTTCCTTCGTGCCACTTATGAACGCCAAACTAACCTATGTTTTTCTTCATCTCTGTCGATGCTTGTAACAAAAAATTAATCCAAGGGAAACTAAAATATTATTGATAAAAGTGAAAGTGGAACACGGCCTCACAGACTGTGCCCTAGAATCAGAAATACTAGTAGGTAATACTTGCTGTTTTTTTACATTAATTAGTGTTCCCAGATATTTAAAATCTCTTCTAGGCTTAATTAGGGCAGTGCTGTCTATATAGACCTTGTCATTATTTAGTTATTAGGATCATTGATAAGATTTTAGGGAATGTGCGGTTGGAAACAAGGAAGGGTTTTAGGTACTGTCGCGATGAAGCCTTAAAAGACCCTTTTTCTTCTACCAAAGGAACTGGTGCTGTCAATGTTGACCATAAAAGCAACGACATGATTTATTTTCCTTTGAAAAACAACAGTGTATTTTACTACGCGAATGCTGCTTTCATCTAAAAGATAACTTCATTATTGAGGTGAGTACAAGATCATGGGTGAACACGAAAGGGAACCTTAATTTTGAACGAGAGAAATCCGAGTTATTTATTTTTCAGTCATATAAATGTAAACAAATAAACTAAAAAAATAAATAAAATAGAAGAGTATATTTTATCTCACGTCTGTTTATGATCGGTGGCCGTGGAAGCTCATCAGCTGCAGTCCTAGCAGGCATAGAGAAGTCATTTGAAGCAGTTAAATTTGCTTGGTTCATAAGGAAATTTGGAGAGGGGTTTGGTATCTCCTCCTGCAGAAATGGAATATGTCATTCACCAAGCCAGAAATAAATTATACTGAGAATGAACCCATCACCTCTTTAAGTCCTAGTCCATAAATAAGAAGAGGGTAAGGGTGTACTACCACTGATACACTAATTTATTAAAGAGACGAAGAGTAAATTGAAAATAAAAGAAGAGTATGGTGATGTACCAGAAGGTTATGGGACGGGGAGAAGAAAGAGTGACCCAAATGAAATTGAGTGGGAGATGGCACAAGCAGGCCGCGCATGTTGACTGGCAGGAGGTTAGTGCAATGGCCGCATCGGACAGTGACTGTCTTGAACAAGCTTGTGCAGGGAACACTTACCTGAAACATGAAAGAAAGAAAGAAAAAATGAGAGAGGAGTATGAGAGAAACCCTAGTGTTGGAAAGAAGTTTGGGGGTAAGAAAATGTAAAATGTGTTCATATACAGCGAGGACGGTGTCACAAATATTGCAGTGAACATAACAAAGCTGTTCGGAAGGAGGGAGGTGGTCCAGTGATATTGTGGTGGAAGAGGATGACATTTTGGGTAGCCCCCTTTTTTCGTTCTCTTATATTCGGTTGATGATTGGTCTCTTGATTGATTGATTGATAGATGGACAGCTTAACCACCACACCTTGGATATGCTTTTTTTGATTATGAGTTGTGAAAGAAAGGTGCAGAGAGACAGAGAAAGAGTGAGAGGGAAAGAGGCTGATCTATTTGGTCTGGTCTGGTTGATAGATATATACTACGAGAGGGAAAGGCACAGAATTCACCCCTTCGCTTTCTCTGTTTATTGCTCTTGTTTATAGAGCACACAAGACCTTCCCATGGATGCTGCTATCCATGCATGCATGCATCTATCATGTATGCATATTCACACATTCATCATCATCATCATTTATGTACAGGGAAGAGGGGTTAGTTTGTTTGTACATGAACATGGCGGAGTTATTATATAATTAACATGGGAACATATGTGGTTGGCATTTCGATGTGTATGTGTGTAAGAGAGAGAGAGAGAGAGAGAGAGAGAGAGAAAGAGAGAAGCGGCAGATGTGGGGGAGAGGAGCCAGAAAGGGACGTGTGCATGGAGTGATATAGCTTTCACACACTCACCTGTTGTTTTCAATAGTTAAAGAGGGTCTTGTCTTGTGGTGCGTTCTCAAAAAAACACTTTGATTTTAAAATCAATTTTCCTAAATTTCCGAACAAAGGAGAATGAAACCCCACTACTCCACCACCCAGTCAGCCCTAACACTTATTTCTCACTTTCTCTTCCTCTTCCGCTTCCTTAGGGCTCCTCACTCAAAGCGTGATTCAAGCTACACCCAGTGAAACTAGAGAAACCCCATAATACCCAGGCTACCATCATACACCGTATTATTATAATATTATAATAATAATAACATCATTATTATTATTATTTATGAAAAAGAGATAAACAAGTTTACTTTTGGTGATTTGACAACTCCCTCTCGCTGGCCTTACACAGACTGATACGCATTTAAGTCAGTAAAAAAAACATCTCAGCGAGCAGACTTTCCTCTTGCTACTTACCACCTTTGTCCTTTCCTATATTTCTATTTCTTTTGACTTATGTTAGCTAATTGAGTTAGAATCTTGTCATGTAAGTGATTTCAATTTCACATCAACCCCCCTTGTTGCATCTTCGTACAAAATAACAAAGTAAAATGTGAGTGAAATATATAGGGAAAATAATTGTGTAAAATGTATATGTATGCATATAAGATCTAGCTATTTGAAAATCTGGTGAAATTGATGGTCGTTAACTCCTATCTTGATCCATTGATCTGAGAGAGATCCGATAAGAACCGTCGCCATCCATGCTCATGTAAGCCCTGTGGGATTCCCTCATCCCAAAAAAGACAACCGTGTCATCATCCATTGTATATGGCAAGGGTCAAGTGCGTGCTTTCTATGTGCAAGATTATTAAATGTGTTCCTAACTGGGAAGTTGAGAACTTTATTCGCCCCTCACAATCAGATATCATTAAGATGATTCCATATATTCAAATCCACCAGAAGGGTTAGTCTTTTCATAAAAAAAAAAAAAAAACAATTTTTTTTTTTTTTTTTTTATTTTTTTTTT
>Ga0209589_1008950_pt1 | contig 15398 bp, 6 predicted proteins | sample CowpeawhiteBW_FD_187525 | JGI IMG/M metagenome (GOLD analysis project Ga0209589, IMG submission 187525) | Root nodule microbial communities of legume samples collected from California USA - Cow pea white BW (SPAdes) (version 2) | ecosystem: Host-associated > Plants > Roots > Nodule | place: USA... | reverse complement strand
AGAATTTTCTCAACGTATATAGAAACATATAATAGGGAATGTTTTTGTTTAGTGTAAGTGTAAACATATCATTTATTTATTTTATCTTTAAGTATATTTGAAAGCTACAAATAACCAACTTTCTTATATATTTTATTATCTCAATTATACACAAGTAAGAAAACGACCACCACACATGTTTTGAATAATAGTAATGGAAAAATAATGAAGAGAAATTGTAATATCTACCAAAAAGTAACACTGAACATTCTATTTGAAGAGAAATTAAACTCCACATATATTTTCTTCTAAAAGAATATATAAATTTCAAACTTTAATTTGTTAAAATAAGGTCAGAATAAAAAAATATATGGAAATATATGACATGGGTAGTATTTTATTAATTTGTGAAGTGGAACTTTTCTTCAACTAAAATTCTTAATTGTTTCTATAATACAACTATGCAGAAAAAACTTTTTAAGTATTTGATCTGTCAGTAAGGGCCCAACATGCACACATTCTTGATTCACAAGGGACTTTCACATGGACTCATCAATCATCTTTGTTTCTTCATCATTCCAACCATCCACTTGGATGCAACTTGTTATGATCATGGATAACTACATCCAATTAATTAATGAATCTCATATTACAAATATGTTGACCAAATCCCTTAAAACATTTCATTTCTGAATACTTTTAACTTAATTTTTTTTTTCCATTCCTTTCCAATCTAAACTTTAATTCACTCGTATTTGACTTGACCAGAATTCTCACTGATGTGGAAACCTACAATGAACTTACAACAGAGTAGAAAAGAGTGAGTAAAAGAACCACCCAACTATAAGAGTTACAAATAAATTAGTGATGTTCAATGCACCCAATTGTGAATGCTCAACCACAAAGGAGAAGATTTGAAATTTGAAAACAGAGCATGTATCAAAAGTAGAATTACATGTTACATGAATAAAAGTAAAGTGTATACACGTGACATAGCATGAATGCATTTAAGTTGGTTTCTGCTTTATATCTATTATTATGTCCTTAGCATTGGAAAATGCTGAGCTTAGGTACTTATTTTTTGTGCCAACCCAGTGGAAGAAACAAAAAAAGGTTGATGATAATGAAGATCCAAAGAAGGGTAAAGACCAAACATTAGTGAAGCAACTTTGGAATTTTCTTTCACTTCTTCCATCCATTGCAAGTAATGAGAAAAAGGAAAGATAGTATTTTTACGAGTATCATGTAGTACCTTATCAAACGAATTTTGGGATGATTAAAACAAATTTAAAATGAAATGTTTTTATTTATTAATAAAATAATTTATATTAAAGTATATATTTAAAAAATTACTTTTTGAGTACTTTTATACAAAATTATTTATTAAACTATCCTAATTCATTTTATTTAACATTTTTTTAATAAATAATAACACAAATTCGTTTAATTTTTTTCATATATTATTGATTTTAAATAAGTTTTTTATTATCTTTAATTTTAAAAAAATTGTTGAGATATTACTAATATTGTATAAACTATATGCATATAAAAAAGAATGTATTCTTTTATGTAATTAAAAATATAAATTGATTTATTATTTTTTTATCCTATAATATTTCATAAGATGTTAATTCTGAAAATAAATTTAATTTATTAATTACTAAGGTAATAGAGATAATTAATAAATCTCTTCTTCTTAACAAAAATTAGAAGTAATATTTGAATTAAATTTTATTGTTCAATATAATTTTATAATTAATTTAATAAATATATATTAATATTAAAAACAAATTGGAGCTATTTCTTTTAAGTACCTAAAGCAAAAACTTTATTTGCTTGAACTTTAAACCAACCTTATACGTGATAGTATTTAAATATTGGTAGGTGAGAAATGATGAACAAACAAAATAAACAAAGTCAAGAAAGAAGAATGAATAATTCTACTATAAATTGAACACTAGATTACTGAGTGCTATTATTCAATTTACTATAATACAAAAGAATTTATTTGTTTTTTGCCTCCTAATTATTTTATGTTGTATGCTACAAATACACTTTGATTAAAATGGACTTTTTTTTTTTATTGTTATAGACTATTTTTGAATTTTATTGACGTAAATAAATCATGTGAAATTCTTTTTTTTTTAAATAGATTGTTTTATTGTTCAAATACAATTTCTTAGTAAATTCTCGTTATCCTTTTTCTAAGTTTGCAAACATTTCTTTTGCTAGTTTTATAAATTTATATATTTATTTATAATAATTTTTTTTATTAAATTTTTTTTACAAACTCGTATGAATATAAATTTAAAAAATACATTTAATTTAATATTTATAAATAAATTAAAAATGTAAAAAATGATTATAATAAATAAGATAATTTAAATATATTGTAAGTACTAATAAAAAATATTGTAATTGCGATTGTTTTTTATAAAGATAATTTTGATAAATATATATTTATTTGGTTAAAATAATTTATATAATAATTTTTTTTTGAGTAATAAGTTAGAAAAGTTAAATTAAATTTTAACTATATAAATATATATTTGTCAAATTTTATTCAAATCAATTCTCTTAATTCATCTTATTCTTTATTGTTTGTCTACTGGACATCTATTACTAACTTTTTCTATTCAAAACTAAAAAGTTTAGTACTAAGTATTTTTTTTTAATTATTAACATTAATTTAAATAAATATTAAGTTCACTAAATAATTATCTAATTTGAATTTAAATTTGACTTTTTGAATTTTAAATCTTTTTATAACATTCTATTAATAAATTTTATATTTTGCTATATTTTAAATTTCTATGTTTTTCTAAATAATTTTTTTAAAATTCTATACTTTTTAATTATTTTCTTTAAATATTTTTTTTATAAATAAACCTAATTGGTTTACCTTCATGTTACTAATTTTTAACTTTATATTAAATTCTTTGTCAAATATTTCCATCTACAATCATACTGTAATTTTATTTTTCTAACTTATTACACCAAAGAACATATAACATGAATTATTTTAATAAAATAAATATACATTTATCAAAATTAATTTTACAAAAAACAAATATAATTACAACATTTTATTATGATAATTTTTCTATAACTATAATTACAATATATTTAAAATATCTTATTTATTATAATCACTCTTTAATTTTTTTTATTCCTAATTCATTTATAAAGATCAAATCAAATATAGTTTTTAAATTTATATTTACATGATTTTATAAAAAAAATTTATAAATTTGTAGAGACGTAATTTACTACAAATAAATATACAAATCTGTCCTCATAGTCTATTCAGATTAATAAAATTCAAAAATAATCTATAATAGTAAAAAAGTCACCATATTAATAATTCCAATAATCTATAATAGTAAAAAAATTCATTAAAATAATTGTATGCATATTAGAAATTCCATTTAGTAATTCCATCCGCTGTGGAAATATATAAAGTTTGAAATTAATTTTAAAACTTTGGACCAATTTAATTCTTATTATAAGATAAAAAAATGATCCTTATTACTTTCACTCTATACCACAAGTTTAATACTTTATACGTATTAGTTTTCGTACAAAGTATTAAAATATACTAATAAGTTTTTATTTATTATCCAAAGGGATACACTTCTTATTTGTAAGTTTGATTATAAGTTACAAAAATCAACCCTTATTATTTTCACTAGGTAGCTTCCCTTGAAGAAAAAAATAGACAAATAAGCGGGACACAATCAAAAAATTAGTGGAGAGCTACCTATTAGTTTTGGTAAAAAGTTTTAAAATTGATTAAACAATTTTGTTTTATTATCCAAAGTGATGCACTTCTTATGTAACACAAGTTTGATTATAAGTTAGTAAAATCAACCCTTATTACTTTCACTGGTAGCTGCCTTGAAGAAAAAAATAGGCAAATAAGTTGGCATAATAAAATAATAAGTGGAGAGCTACATACTACTTTTCATACAAAGTTTTAAAATTTACTAATCATTTTTTTTATTATCAAAAGGATGCACTTCTTATGTACCACAAGTTTGATTATAAGATACAAAAATCAACCTTATTACTTGAAATAGGTGACTGCCTTGAAGAAAAAAATAGACAAATAAGTGGGGCATAATAAACAAATAAGTGGAGAACTACGTATTAGTTTTTGTACAAAGTTTGAAAATCTACTTATCAATTTTTTTTTATTATCCAAAGGGATGCACTTCTTATGTACTACAAGTTTGATTATAAGTTACAAAAATCAACCCTTATTACTCGCACTAGGTGGCTGACTTGAAGAAAAAAATAGACAAATAAGTGGAGCATAATAAACAAATAAGTGAAGAGCTACGTATTAGTTTTCGTACAATGTGTTAAAATATAGTCATCAATTTTAATTTATTATCCAAAGGGATGCACTTCTTATGTACCACAAGTTTAATTATAAGATACAAAAATCAACCCTTATTATTTGCACTAGGTGGCTGCCTTAAAGAAAAAAAAAAAGGCAAATAAGTGGGACATAATAAGTGGAGAGCTACGTACTAGTTTTCGTACAAAGTGTTAAAATATACTGATCAATTTTTATTTATTGTCCCAAGGGATGCACTTCTTATGTAGCATAAATTTGATTATAAGTTACAAAAATCAAGCCTTATTACTTTAACTAGGTGGCCGCCTTGAAGAAAAAAATAGGCAAATAAGTGGGACATAATAGTATAATAAGTGGAGAGATACATATTACTTTTCGTACATAGTTTTAAAATTTACTGATCAATTTTTTTATTATCGAAAGGGATCCACTTCTTATGTACCACAAGTTTGATTATAAGATAAAAAAATCAACTCTTATTACTTGCACTAGGTGGCTGCCTTGAAGAAAAAAAATAGGCAAATAAGTGGAGCATAATAAACAAATATGTGGGGAGGTACGTATTAGTTTTCTTACAGAGTGTTAAAATATAGTGATAAATTTTCATTTATTATCCAAAGGATGCACTTCTTATGTACCACAAGTTTAATTATAAGATACAAAAATCAACCTTTATTACTTCCACTAGGTGGCTGCCTTGAAGAAAAGAATAGGCAAATAAGTGGGGCATAATAAACAAATAAATGGAAAACTACATATTACTTTTCGTACAAAGTTTTAAAATTTACTAAGCAATCTTTTTATTATCCAAAGGATGCACTTCTTATGTACCACAAGTTTGATTATAAGAAACAAAAATCAACCTTATTACTTGAAATAGGTGACTGCCTTGAAAAAAAAAAAGGCAAATAAGTGGGGCATAATAAACAAATAAGTGGAGAGCTACGTAATACTTTTTGTACAAAAATTGAAAATCTACTTATCAATTTTTTTATTATCTAAAGGGATGCACTTCTTATGTACCACAAGTTTGATTATAAGTTAAAAAAATCAACCCTTATTATTTTCTCAAGGTGGCTACCATGAAGAAAAAAAATGGGCAAAGGAGTGGAACTTAATAAACCAATAAGTGGAAATCTACGTACTAGTTTTCGTACAAAGTGTTAAAATATACTAATCAATATTTCCGTACAAAGTTTTCGTACAAAGTGTTAAAATAATAGGCAAATAGGTGGGGCATAATAAACAAACAAGTGGAGAGCTACTTATTAGTTTTTGTACAAAGTTTGAAAATCGACTTATCAATTTTTTTAATTATCCAAAGGATGCACTTCTTATGTACCTCAAGTTTGATTATAAGTTACAAAAATCAACCCTTATTACTTTCACAAGGTGGTTGCCTTGAAGAATAAAATAGGCAAAGAAGTGAAACGTAATAAACAAATAAGTGGAGAGCTACGTACTAGTTTTAGTACAAAGTGTTAAAATATACAGATCAATTTTTATTTATTACACCAATGGATACACTCTTTAGTAGCACAAGTTTGATTAAAAGTTACAAAAATCAAGCCTTATTACTTTCACTGGATGACCACCTTGAAGAAAAAAATAGGCAACTAAGTAGGGCATAATAAAAAAACAAGTGGAAAGCTACGTATTAGTTTTTGTACAAAGTTTGAAAATCTACTTATCAATTTTTTTATTATACAAAAGGATGCACTTTATATGTACTACAAGTTTGATTATAAGTTATAAAAGTCAATCCTTATTACTTGCACTAGGTGGGCCAAATCAACCCTTATTACTTGCACTAGGTGGCTGCCTTAAAAAAAAAGGCAAATAAGTGGAGCATAATAAGCATATAAGTGGAGTGCTACGTAATAGTTTTTGTACAAAAATTGAAAATCTACTTATCTATTTTTTTATTATATAAAGGGATGCACTTCTTATGTACCACAAGTTTGATTATAAGTGGAACGTAATAAACAAATAAGTGGAGAGCTACGTACTAGTGTTCGTATAAAGTGTTAAAATATACTGATCAAATTTTATTTATTATCCCAAGGGATGCACTTCTTATCTAGCACAAGTTTGATTATAAATTACAAAAATCAAGGCTTATGACTTTCACTGGGTGGCCGCCTTGAGAAAAAAATAGGCAAGTAAGTGGGACATAATAAAATAATAAGTGGACAACTACATATTAATTTTTGTACCAAGTTTTAAAATTTAATGATCAATTTTTTTATTATCGAATGGGATGCACTTCTTATGTACCACATGTTTGATTATAAGATACAAAAATTAAAGGGTCATAATAAACAAAAGAGTGAAGAGCTACGTATTAGTTTTTATACAAAGTTTGAAAATCTACTTATAATTTTTTTTTTATTATCCAAAGGGATGCACTTCTTATGTGCCACAAGTTTGATTATAAGTTACAAAAATCAACCCTTATTACTTTCATAAGGTGGTTGTCTTGAAGAATAAAATAGGCAAAGAAGTGGAACGTAATAAACAAATAAGTGGTAAGCTACGTACTAGTTTTAGTACAAATTGTTAAAATATACTGATCAATTTTTATTTATTATCCCATGGGATACACTTCTTTTGTACCACAAGTTTGATTATAAGTTACAAAAATCAACCCTTATTACTTTCACAAGGTGGCTGCCTTGAAGAAAAAAATAGGCAAATAAGTGGGGCATAATAAACAAATAAGTGGGGAGCTACATATTAGTTTTTGAACAACGTTTTAAAATCTACTTTTACATTTTTTTTATTATCCAAAGGGATGCACTTCTTATGTACCACAAGTTTGATTATAAGTTACAAAAATCAACCCTTATTACTTTCGCTAGGTGGCTACCTTGAAGAAAATAATAGGCAAATAAGTGTAGCATAATAAACAAACAATTGGAGAGCTACGTATTAGTTTTTGTACAAAGTTTTAAAATCTACTTTTTCATTTTTTTTATTATCCAAAGGGATGTACTTCTTATGTACCACAAGTTTGATTATAAGTTACAAAAATAAACCCTTATTACTTTCACAAGGTGGCTGTCTTGAAGAAAAAAATAGGCAAATAAGTGGGGCATAATAAATAAATAAGTGAAGAGCTACATATTAGTTTTTATACAAAGTTTTAAAATCTACTTTTTCATTTTTTTTATTATCCAAAGGGATGTACTTCTTATGTACCATAAGTTTGATTATAAGTTACAAAAATCAACCCTTATTACTTTAACTAGGTAGCTGCCTTGAAGAAAATAATAGGCAAATAAGTGGGGCATAATAAATAAACAAGTGGAAAGCTACGTCTTAGTTTTTCTACAAAGTTTGAAAATCTAGTTCTCAATTTTTTCTATTATCCAAAGGGATGCACTTTTTATATACCACAAGTTTGATTATAAGTTACAAAAGTCAACCCTTATTACTTTCACAAGGTGGTTGCCATGAAGAAAAAAATAGGCAAATAAGTGTGGCATAATAAATAAATTAGCGGAGAGCTACGTATTAGTGTTTGTACAAAGTTTTGAAATCTACTTTTACATTTTTTTTATTATCCAAAGGGATGCACTTCTTATATACCACAAGTTTGATTATAAGTTACAAAAATTAACCCTTATTACTTTCACAAGGTGGCTGCCTTGAAGAATGTAATAGGCAAAGAAGTGGAACGTAATAAACAAATATGTGGAGAGCTACGTACTAGTTTTTGTACAAACTGTTAAAATATACTAATTAAATTTTACTTATTATCCCAAGGATACACTTCTTCTGTACCACAAGTTTGATTATAACTTAGAAAAATCAACCCTTATTACTTTCCCTAGGTGGCCGCCTTGAAGAAAATAATAGGCAAATAGGTGGGGCATAATAAACATACAAGTGGAGAGCTACGTATTAGTTTTTGTACAAAGTTTGAAAATCTACTTATCAATTTTTTCTATTATCCAAAGGGATGCATTTCTTATGTACCACAAGTTTGATTATAAGTTACAAAAATCAACCCTTATTACTTTCACAAGGTGGCTGCCTTGAAGAAAAAAATAGGCAAAGAAATGGGACGTACTAAAGAAATAAGTGGAGAGCTATGTACTACTTTTCGTACAAAGTGTTAAAATATACTAATCAATTTTTATTTATTATTCCAAGGGATGAACTTCGGATGTAGCACAAGTTTGATTATAAGTTACAAAAATTAAGCCTTATTACTTTCACTAGGTGGCCGCCTTAAAGAAAAAAAAATAGGCAAATCAGTGGATATAATAAAATAATAATTTGAGAGCTACTTATTACTTTTCGTACAAAGTTTAAAATTTGTTGAACAATTTTTTTTTCTTATCGAAAGGGATCCACTTCTTATGTACCACAAGTTTGATTATAAGATAAAAAATCAACTCTTATTACTTGCACTAGGTGGCTGCCTTGAAGAAAAAAATAGGCAAATAAGTGGGGCATAATAAACAAACAAGTGGAAAGCTACGTATTAGTTTTTGTACAAAGTTTGAAAATCTACTTATCAATTTTTTTTATTATCCAAAGGGATGCAATTTATATGTAATACAAGTTCGATTATAAGCTACAAAAATCGACCTTTATTACTTGCACTAGGTGGGGTTGGCTTGAAGAAAAAAAATAGCCAAATAAGTGAAGCATAAAAAACAAATAAGTGGAGAGCTATGTATTACTTTTGGTACAAAGTTTTAAAATTTACTGATCATGTTTTTTTTTTGTTATTGAAAGGGATCCACTTCTTTTGTACTAGAAGTTTGATTATAAGATACAAAAATCAACTTGCACTAGGTGGCTACCTTCAAGAAAAAAGGCAAATAAATGGGACATAATAAACAAATAAGTGGAGATCTACATGTTATATTTTGTACAAAGTTTGAAAATCTACTTATTAATTTTTTTTATTATCCAAAGGGATGCACTTTATATGTAATACAAGATTGATTATAAGTTACAAAAATCAACCCTTATTACTTGCACTAGGTGGGGCTGGCTTGAAGAAACAAAAATAGACAAATAAGTGCAGCATAATAAACAAATAAGTGGAGAGCTACGTATTACTTTTCGTACACAGTTTTCAAATTTACTGATCATGTTTTTTTTGTTATTGAAAGGGATCCATTTGTTATGTACCACAAGTTTGATTATAAGATACAAAAATCAACCCTTATTACTTACACTAGGTGGCTACCTTGAAGAAAAAAAAAGGCAAATAAATGGGACATAATAAACAAATAAGTGGAGAGCTACATGTTAGTTTTTGTACAAAGTTGGAAAAACTACTTATCAATTTTTTTAATTATCCAAAGGAATGCACGTCTTATGTACCACAAGTTTGATTATAAGTTACAAAAATAACCCTTATTACTTTCACAAGGTGGCTGCCCTGAAGAAAAAAATAGGCAAAGAAGTGAAACTTAAAAATAAACCCTTATTACTAGTTTTCGTACAAAGTGTTAAAAGTTAAAATATACTGATCAATTTTTCTTTATTATACCAAGGGATGCACTTTCTATGTAGCACAAGTTTGATTATAAATTACAAAAATCAAGTCTTATTACTTTCACTAGCTGGCCGCCTTGAAGAAAAAAATAGGCAAATAAGTGTGACATAATCAAAGAATAAGTGGACAGCTACGTATTAGTTTTTGTACAGAGTTTGAAAATCTAGTTATCTATTTTTTCTATTATCCAAAGGGATGCACTTCTTATATAGCACAAGTTTGGTTATAAGTTACAAAAATCAACCCTTATTACTTTCACAAGGTGGCTGCCATGAAGAAAAAAATAGGCAAATAAGTGTGGCATAATAAACAAATAAGCGGAGAGCTACGTATTAGTTTTTGTACAAAGTTTTAAAATCTACTTTTACATTTTTTTTATTATCCAAAGGGATGCACTTCTTATATACCACAAGTTTGATTATAAGTTACAAAAATCAACCCTTATTACTTTCACAAGGTGGCTGCCTTGAAGAATAAAATAGGCAAAGAAGTGCAACGTAATAAACAAATATGTGAAGAGCTACGTACTAGTTTTCGTACAAAGTGTTAAAATATACTAATTATAAATTTTATTTATTATCCCAAGGGATACACTTCTTCTGTACCACAAGTTTGATTATAAGTTACAAAAATCAACCCTTATTACTTTCACTAGGTGGCTGCATTGAAGAAAATAATAGGCAAATAGGTGGGGCATAATAAACAAACAAGTGGAGAGCTACTTATTAGTTTTTGTACAAAGTTTGAAAATCTACTTATCAATTTTTTTAATTATCCAAAGGATGCACTTCTTATGTACCTCAAGTTTGATTATAAGTTACAAAAATCAACCCTTATTACTTTCACAAGGTGGCTGCTGCCTTGAAGAATAAAATAGACAAAGAAGTGGAACGTAATAAACAAATAAATGGAGAGCTGCGTACTAGTTTTCGTACAAAGTGTTAAAATATACTAATTAAATTTTATTTATTATCCCAAGGGATACACTTCTTCTGTACCATAAGTTTAATTATAAGTTACAAAAATCAACCCTTATTACTTTCACTAGGTGGCTGCCTTGAAGAAAATAATAGTCAAATAGGTGGGGCATAATAAACAAACAAGTGGAGAGCTACGTATTAATTTTTGTACAATGTTTTAAAATCTACTTTTACATTTTTTTTATTATCCAAAGGGATGCACTTCTTATGTACCACAAGTTTGATTATAAGTTACAAAAATCAATCCTTATTACTTTCACTAGGTGGCTGCTTTGAAGAAAATAATAGGCAAATAAGTGGGGCATAATAAACAAACAGGTGGAGAGCTACGTATTAGTTTTTGTACAAAGTTTGAAAATTTACTTATCAATTTTTTCTATTATCCAAAGGAATGCACTTCTTATATACCACAAGTTTGATTATAAGTTACAAAAATCAACCCTTATTACTTTCACAATGTATGTCTTGTAGAATAAAATAGGCAAAGAAGTGGAACGTAATAAACAAATAAATGGAGAGCTACGTACTAGTTTTCGTACAAAGTGTTAAAATATACTAATTAAATTTTATTTATTATCCCAAGCGATGCACTTCTTATGTATCACTAGTTTGATTATAAGTTACAAAAATCAACCCTTATTACTTTCACTAGATGGCTGCCTTGAAGAAAATAATAGGCCAATAAGTGGGGCATAATAAACAAACAGGTGGAGAGCTACGTGTTAGTTTTTGTACAAAGTTTGAAAATCTACTTATCCATTTTTTCTATTATCCAAAGGGATGCACTTCTTATATACCACAAGTTTAATTATAAGTTACAAAACTCAACCCTTATTACTTTCACAAGGTGGCTGCCTTGAAGAAAAAAATAGGCAAATAAGTGGGGCATAATAAATAAATAAGTGGAGAGTTACGTATTAGCTTTTGTACAAAGTTTTAAAATCTATTTTTACATTTTTCTTATTATCCAAAGGTATGCACTTCTTATGTACCACAAGTTTGATTATAAGTTACAAAAATCAACCCTTATTACTTACACAAGGTGGCTGCCTTGAATAATAAAATAGGCAAAACAGTGGAACGTAATAAATAAATGTGTGTAGAGCTACGTACTAGTTTTCGTACAAAGTGTTAAAATATACTAATGAAATTTTATTTATTATCCCAAGGGATACATTTCTTCTGTACCATAAGTTTGATTATAAGTTACAAAAATCAATCCTTATTACTTTCACTAGGTGGCTGCTTTGAAGAAAATAATAGGCAAATAAGTGGGGCATAATAAACAAACAGGTGGAGAGCTACGTATTAGTTTTTGTACAAAGTTTTAAAATCTACTTATCCATTTTTCTATTATCCAAAGGGATGCACTTCTTATATACCACAAGTTTGATTATAAGTTACAAAAATCAACCCTTATTACTTTCACTAGGTGGCTACCTTGAAGAAAAAAATGGGCAAATAAGTGGGGCATAATAAATAAATAAGTGGAGAGTTACGTATTAGCTTTTGTACAAAGTTTTAAAATGTACTTTTACATTTTTTTTATTATCCAAAGGGATGTACTTGTTATGTACCAGCAGTTTGATTATAAGTTACAAAAATCAACCCTTATTACTTTCACTAGGTGGCTGCCTTGAAGAAAATAATAGGCAAATAAGTGGGGCATCATAAATAAACAAATGGAGAGCTACGTATTAGTTTTTGTACAAAGTTTGAAAATCTAGTTCTCAATTTGTTCTATTATCCAAAGGGATGCACTTCTTATATACCACAAGTTTGATTATAAGTTACAAAAATCAACCCTTATTACTTTCACAAGGTGGCCGCCTTGAAGAATAAAATAGGCAAAGAAGTGGAAGGTAATAAACAAATATGTGGAGAGCTACGTACTAGTTTTCGTACAAAGTGTTAAAATATACTAATTAAATTTTTTTATTATCCCAAGGATACACTTCTTCTGTACCACAGCTTTGATTATAAGTTACAAAAATCAACCCTTATTACTTTCACTAGGTGGCTGCCGTGAAGAAAATAATAGACAAATACGTGGGGCATAATAAACAAACAAGTGGAGAGCTACATATTAGTTTTTGTACAAAGTTTGAAAATCTACTTATCAATTTTTATAATTATCTAAAGGGATGCACTTCTTATGTACCACAAGTTTGATTATAAGTTACAAAAATCAACCCTTATTACTTTCACAAAGTCGCTGTCTTGAAGAATAAAATAGGCAAAGAAGTGGAACGTAATAAACAAATAAGTGGAGAGCTACGTACTAGTTTTCGTACCTAGTGTTAAAATATACTAATTAAATTTTATTTATTATCCCAAGGCATCCACTTCTTCTGTACCTCAAGTTTGATTATAAGTTACAAAAATCAACCCTTATTACTTTCACTAGGTGGCTGCTTTGAAGAAAATAATAGGCAAATAAGTCGGGCATATTAAAGAAACAAGTGGAGAGCTACGTATTAGTTTTTGTACAAAGTTTGAAAATCTACTTATCAATTTTTTCTATTATCCAAAGGATGCACTTGTTATATAGCACAAGTTTGGTTATAAGTTACAAAAATCAACCCTTATTACTTTCACAAGGTGGCTGCCATGAAGAAAAAAATAGGCAAGTAAGTGTGGAATAAAAAACAAATAAGTGGAGAGTTACGTATTCGTTTTTGTACAAAGTTTGAAAATCTACTTATCAATTTTTTTTATTATCCAAAGGGATGCACGTCTTATGTACCACAAATTTGATTATAAGTTACAAAAATCAACCCTTATTACCTTCACAAGGTAGCAGCCTTGAAGAAAAAAATAGGCAAAGAAGTTGAACTTAATAAACCAATAAGTGGACAGCTACCTACTAGTTTTCGTACAAAGTGTTAAAAGTTAAAATATACTGATCAATTTTTATTTATTATACCAAGGGATGCACTTTCTATGTAGCACAAGTTTGATTATAAGTTACAAAAATCAAGTCTTATTACTTTCACTAGGTGGCCGCCTTGAAGAAAAAAATAGGCAAATAAGTGTGACATAATCAAAGAATAAGTGGAGAGCTACGTATTAGTTTTTGTACAGAGTTTGAAAATTTACTTATCAATTTTTTCTATTATCCAAAGGGATGCACTTCTTATATAGCACAAGTTTGGTTATAAGTTACAAAAATCAACCCTTATTACTTTCACAAGGTGGCTGTCATGAAGAAAAAAATAGGCAAATAAGTGTGGCATAATAAACAAATAAGCGAAGAGCTACGTATTAGTTTTTGTACAAAGTTTTAAAATCTACTTATCCATTTTTCTATTATCCAAAGGGATGCACTTCTTATATACCACAAGTTTGATTATAAGTTACAAAAATCAACCCTTATTACTTTCACAAGGTGTTGCTGCCTTGAAGAATAAAATAGGCAAAGAAGTGGAACGTAATAAACAAATATGTGGAGAACTACATACTAGTTTTCGAACAAAGTGTTAAAATATACTAATTAATCTTTATTTATCCAAGCGATACACTTCTTCTGCACCACAAGTTTGATTTTTTTATTTTATAGAAAGGGATGCACTTCTTATGTACCACAAGTTTGATTATAAGTTTAAAAGTTCAACCCTTATTACTTTCACAAGGTGGCTGCCTTTAAGAAAAAAAATAGACAAAGAAGTGGAACGTAATAAACCAATAAGTGTAGAGCTACGTATTAGTTTTTCTACAAAGTTTGAAAATCTACTTATCAATTTTTTTTATTATCCAAAGGATGCACTTCTTATGTACGTCAAGTTTGATTATAAGTTACAAAAATAAACTTTTATTACTTTCACAAGGTGGCTGCCTTGAAGAAAAAAATAGGCAAAGATGTGGAACGTAATAAAGAAATAAGTGGAGAGCTACGTAACAAAGTGTTAAAATATACTAATCAATTTTTATTTATTATCCAAAGGAATGCACTTCTTATGTGGCACAAGTTTGATTATAAGTTACAAAAATCAAGCTTTATTACTTTCACTAGGTGGCCCGCCTTGAAGAAAAAAATAGGCAAATAAGTAAGACATAATAATATACTAAGTGGAGAGCTACATATTACTTTTCGTACAAAGTTTTAAAATTTACTGATCAATTTTTTTTATTATCAAAAGGGATCCACTTCTTATGTACCAAAAGTTTGATTATAAGAAGAAAAAAAATCAACTCTTATTACTTCTTTGGTGGCTGCCTTAAAGAAAAAAATGGGCAAATAAGTGGGGCATAATAAACAAACAAAGTGGAGAGTTACGTATTAGTTTTTGTACAAAGTTTGAAATCTACAAATCAATTTTTTTTATTATCTATTACAGTTACATTTACTGTTTTATGTTATACTCGTTTGTTATTCCGATAAGCATACTCTTTTTGTCTTATAAAAGACTCTTCTCTGTATTTTCACGTTGTGTTGATCAATAATATCAGAGTTATGCAAGCTTGTCTTAGTCAATACCATAAACACTAATATGGTATCAGATTAGGCATTTCTCTCCTTGCTTCCGCATTCTTTTGCTACTTCTGATCAACCATG
>Ga0209589_1008948_pt1 | contig 15402 bp, 5 predicted proteins | sample CowpeawhiteBW_FD_187525 | JGI IMG/M metagenome (GOLD analysis project Ga0209589, IMG submission 187525) | Root nodule microbial communities of legume samples collected from California USA - Cow pea white BW (SPAdes) (version 2) | ecosystem: Host-associated > Plants > Roots > Nodule | place: USA... | reverse complement strand
GGGGGGGGGCAAATGAAGGGCCCAAAAAAAAAGCCTCAGCCCCCAAAGCCCCCTCTCTAGTGGGTTAGGGCCAGGGCTAAGGTGGGTTAGGCCCCCAAATAATCTACATTAAGTTATAGTCAAAGATCAAGCCGAGCGACTCAGACGAGTCCGAAGACCTAGACAAGCTCGACGAGCTAGATGAGCTCGATCACTCAGACAAGTCTGAAGGCCTAGATGGGTCTAACGACCTGGACATGCCCGACAACTCGGATTGGCCCAACAAACCGGATGCGCCCAAAGACCTAAACGTGCCTGATGACCCTAACAAGCACGAAGACCTGGACGGGCCCGACAATCCGGACGAGCTCGATAATCTGGACGGGCCCGACAACACGAACAGACCCGAAAACCCGGACGAACTCGACGACACGAACGAGCCAATGATTCAGAAGGGAACGATGACCTAGACGAGTCGTCATGCGTGTCCGGGTCGTCATGCTTGTCTGGGTCGTTTGACCTGTTTGAATTGTCGGGGCCGATCAGATAGTCAGGCTCGTCCGACCCGTCAGGCCCGCCCGACTCATCGAAACCATCTAGGTCATTGGGGTCGTTAGGTCCGTCTAGATCGTCGTGCATGTTCGGCTCATCGAGCCCATTTAGGTTGTCAGGCTCATCCTAGTTGTCGAGCCCGTCCAGGTCGTTCGGATCATAGGTCCAGTCTGGGTTGTCGGACCTGTCTAGTTGTAGGTCCAGTCTGGGTTGTAGAGCTTGTCCGAGTTGTTTGGCTCATCTAGGTCATTGGGTCCGTTTGGATCGTTAGTTAGTATTGTCTCTGTCGTCGGGCCCGTCCAGATCGTTGGGCCTGTCCGAGTCGTCAACCCCGCCCGACCTGTTTGGCTCGTTAAGCACATCTAAGTCGCCAAAAAGTTTAATAATATATTTTAAAAAGTAATATATTTTTCATGTTGAAGATTAAAGCCTATGGGTTGGTCCTGATCCAAAAGACTTTAATGAAGATTTTGACTCTGTAGACTTCTTTGATAAGGTTTTTGTTTAATGTGTACTTTTTTGCCCTAGCCCACATGAACCAGAGCCAAACCCTGTAGGTCGGCCAAATTGATATACCTATTAGTATGAATTATTAGTCCTATTTCATGTTTCGAAGAATTTTAATAACATGCATTTTGAAAGACTTATTACATGTGAAAGGACTCTAATAACAGGATGTATTTGTGTATATACTCTTCTATCCCATGTCCTCTTTATTACTTAATACTTGACTTGTAAGAATTCAGAAAAATAGAAATATTTTATAATTATCGGATGTTCTAACAAATTTGTGGATTTTTAATAACTAATTTATGAGTATTTTAATTAAACACTTTTTTAACGACCTTATTTATGTTTTAAGAACCAATAATATTTATTCATTTTTCGGTTAAAATACTTTTCAGATCCACATGATTATGTAATTAATAAAAGTTTCAAAAATTAAAGGTGTGAACCGGTGAATATAATTTTGAGTGTGAAAGAATTGTTTGAAATTGTAAAATGAACTCAATGTTTTGTTTTGGTCAATAAAATTAAAGCACTCGAAGAGTATTGCCCTGAAAGGAAGGCAACACCACAAGCGCACAAAAGAAATTAAGTAAAAAATAATTAAAAACACATTACATAAAATTTTTTAGGGCTATCTCCATGTGGTGGTACCAAACAGTAGCTAACCAAACACACCCAACTTAGACCAAAGAGGAGTATTCAAAATGTAGCACCTAACTCCCACACCAGATTCATACTCTCTCTCCCTAAACTTTTCTACAACTTCACATTCATTTTTCTTTTACTTAAAGAAAAAATTATATCACTTTCCCTTTTGTTTACACTTCTTCAACACTATTTCTTACAGGAATCTTCTTATATTAAATTGTATACAAAGTCCAAAGTATAAATTTAAATACAAATTATTTAAGATCTAAATCCTATAATATAAAATTAAAAACAAATATTGATTCATCCTTAAACTATTGTAAACAGAGTGAGTCTATTTAATTAAAAAAAAATAGTTTGACCATTATTCAGCATCCACGAGTTGATAGTCACATATTTTTCCATGGATAATAATTACCGATAATAACTGAGTTTCAAAAGAGAAATATGTCAAAGAATGAATGAACAAATAAGTTCTCTTGTATTAATATGAAAAAAATTGAACTTAACTAACCCAATTCAAACTATACTAAAAATAAATAAACCGAAAGCGCAAGAACCACTCTTCTGCTCTCAGAAAATACATAGATACATACATGAACATTTTTTTTGTAGCTTTTCACTCCCAAACCCTTATTTGGGAAATGATGCTTTTTCCTCTTTAAGCTTAGGATGGAGGGAAGAAACGGTTGAGGTTGAAAGGGAGGGTGTAAAACTCTTCATTTCTGCTATCTCCTTTAAATGTTCTGAACTTAGCCCACCATGGCATTCCCCTATCTTTCGCACTGTCCTTGTAGTCAAGAGTGTTGTCCAAAAACACAGCAACAATCAATGCCACCGTTGGAGAAGAAAAGAATATAGTATTAAGGAAATCATTGAACTGCAAAAACCAAAAAACAATAACTTATTGTTAACTTGCATGTTCAAGAACATCTTGAAATAAAAACATAAAATGTCATTATGCAATTATGCAGGAGAAACTGATATAATGAACTCACCCATCCGGCATTGGTATGAGCAGGGCCATGAAAGGCCCTGATAGTGTATTCTCTGAAATACTCAGGAATGGATAAACCTAAGAAGAGGGAAACACCACAGATAAAGAGGTTCCTCATTGAGTTCATGTTGGTGAATTGCAAAAATGATAGCCCCACAGATGCTGTAAAAACAAAATTAACAATTGTCACTAACAAAAGCTGAGGAAGGAATCCGACAGTAAATTTAGAAAGTACTCACCTACAATACCAAACAAAACACAGTACACAGCAGCAAACATGGGGAATGGTATTGATGCAAATAGAGCTCCAAATTTTCCTGAAGAAAGAAGCAAAATATGAATTTTAAGTGAAATGATGAAATAAATTTGAACATTTTGTGTTGTTTTCCACTGACCTAACATTGAGAAGAATATCATAAAGCCAGCTGAAACTTGAATGACCCTTCTACTGCCGATGCGATTGCTTCCTAGAAGCCCCACATTCTCTCTGTCACAGTCCTACAAGAATCAATTTGTGCCCCAAAAAAGTGAAAGAAAAGCATGATTCACTTCATGCAGAATAGCACTTACACAGAAACTGTAGAACCAGTGAGTGTTCCAAAAAGGCCATTCAACAAAATTCCAATTCCCTGCCAACCAATACCACGACTCAGCACGTGAGCAGGAGGTGGTGTCGCACTTGCTAGACGTGATGCAGCTTTGTATGCCCCAGTTGACTGAAAAAACAAAAAAACTCTTTTTTATTTGTGTAAATAGTGCATGTTCATTCACCTATAGTACCAAAACGAAACAACTTTAGATTAGTATAATGCGTGTTATTTTAATCTGATGATAATAATCTAAGTACATAGAAACTAAACTCTATTTGCTTTTATTTTATAAATTGTAAAACGTAAACAAGACTTTATATTTTATCACGTGGGCTCAATACCTCAACTAATGAGACTAACACAGCAGCCATCATTCCAAAAGCATGACCAGCATCAAATGTAGGAGCACCCCACTCAAGAGGGTATGGAATCTTTATCCTGCCACAACACAACACGTTCAAGAGTCAACATTAAACATGTTCTTTGCTGCATTCATGAACATGGTTATTTTCTAACAGTAAAAGTGTGTGTTTGCAGATGTTGAACACCGATGCTCTTGGCAGTAGTACCAACCATGGAGCAGAAGAAATGAGGTTGGCCCTGTCTGTCCTGCAACTATGTTGGGTTAAGTCTGGACGGTGTTTGTATGCTCCACTTGCTGTTAATAAATGTGCATATGCCCATATCACTGTTGTGCAAATTAGTAGAGCAAATCTCTCTAGTATAGGTATTTGTCTTATCTGAAAATTTTTCAAGTACTGCACACAACACATAGAGTGATTAGGTCAGTGACTCTGCATACTCACACTCTATTTTCTACTCTTGCTATCTTTAAACATCCAATGTTTTACTTGTGTGAGATGAGATAAATGCAGTAAATACATTTTGCACCTGAGATAAGGCTATAAATAGGATTAGCATGGGAATTCCAATTTCAACACAAGTCCCCACCTGTGAAAGGACATACAGCAATATGATAAACTATGAGGCATGAAAAATGGTATTAAATTTCAAATTAAGATATCCTGAAAAATAGTACTAGCAACATGTGGTTCGGTGTCATACCACAAGGAAGCCTCTGTCAAATAATCCAAAACCAACTAGGGCAATTACTGGAACCATTCCAAGTGGGCTGAAAAATCTGAAGATAAACCAAAAGGACATACATTATCAGATATATCAATCAAGTTTCACACTAATAGCCCATATTTTACTTTAAAAATGTACTTGTATCTTCTTACCTGGAACAAATAGCCCATATTTGGCTAAATCCCAAAATTATTTGTATGCTTGAAGCTACTATTAAAGCTCCTTGGACTGCTCTCATTGTGCTGAGAAATCTCTGAAGATGAACGGAAAGGCATTAGTTTAAGCAAGATAACAAATTTAAGACGATTTTGTGTTTTATCCTGCATATTATTATTGTAAACTTTGTTTATTTTTCCTGCAATAATGGCTAGTAAAGAAGACAAATTTCATCACCATGTACGGATCCCACGTCCTGTCATAAGCTTAACAGTAAATATAGTGGTGGTGTACTAAAAGTGTATACCTCTCTACTCTGTAAAGATCTTCTTTCTAGTTAGGTAATACTGAATAAGCTTAATTAAACTTTGATATTGTTAAATCCTTGAAAGGTAATGTGAACTTCAACTTAACAATTGAGACAAAACATGAAAGAGAGATTACAGAAATGCACTGACCAAATGTGGGTCCTCTATCATTGCAAAAGACGGATCACGAATTATAGATATAACGGGGACCATGAATGCATATGATCCTCCCACCACTGTTGGTAATCTTGTTCCAAAGAGTGTCTGCAGTAGTGTATTAATTCCTTCAACAAAAAGGAGGGTCTGTACCACCCTCACTTTATCATCCTGAACAAACAAGTCAATATATGAATGTCAATTCTCTCTCTATATTGCCAATTTCATTTCAGGGCCACCTAACTTCATTTATGTGGGATCCACCCACTTCATTTTACTGCATAACAAAATCAAATACATAAAACAAAACCATTCAATCAAAACTTCATAACTATTCCTCGGTGTGGATTTGCTAGCAACACATCAAAAGAATTTCAAAAGTATCTATCAATCAAAACAACAAAAACAAACTCAAGCAGTTAAAAGGACTTGAACAGTTGAACATAGAAACAACTTACATCACTTCCCCCCATCACAGGCACCAGAAACGAAGGGATCATCACTGCAGTTCCTAAGGCCAAAATGTAATGCTGGAAACCCAAAGCTATTGTCTCAGCTGCAAACAGTTTAACACAATATATCACTCCCAGTGAAGAGCAACTACTACTAACTACGAAACAAAACAGAAACAATGCAGTTTGAGAAAAGGTTGAAGCTGGTTTTGCATACCCCAAGATGGGTTTGAATCTATACAATACTCTAAGCCTTGAAGTTGGTCCATTGGTGGGTGGGTTATCTCCTCAGGCTTTATAGCTGCCATGATCACTACCCACTTTGTAACTCTTTTCTTGCTTCCAAATCCTTCTGCTTTTGAAGCACACAAGAAGAAGTAGAAACAACCCAAGAGGACAAAAACACACGAAGACTCACTTTGATCCTCCTTGATTGATAGAAAGTGAAAGTGAGGAAACTAATTGATTCAGGAATGAAACTGATAGAGTCAATGTATGATGTTAAGAAGCACACAACAAATCATAGAAGTAAGAGATGAAAAGAGAAAAAAGTTCACTGGCACTGAGCACTAAGGCCTTTTCTTCTTCAACTTTGTTAGCAGTTGTTATCTTTCTATGTCTGCTTTTGGTTTATTTACGTTATATATATCAAAGGGTTCCGTTAACTTTTCAATATTCCTATATTGCCCCTTAAGGAACTTCCAAAAAACTGAACTCAAATGTTACCGTTGCTTCACTGTTCCCATTAAACTTTACAACTAATTATTTTTTGGATGTAACCTGATGCTAAAGGGTCTCAGATAGAAACATAACAGTGGCAAATGTTAATCTGAGTTTCCTTAGAGGTTAGGATAAAGGTGAAAGTTTTAACGTAAACATGTTAAATAAATTTAAAAGTAATATTTAAAGTATAAATATGAATGATGTTTAACGCATTTTTAAATGAACACGCATTTATTGTCCCTATCTCGGATGTCGTAACCATAATAGCAACTCTTGTCGATTTGTATTGGAAATTAAAACTTTTCATCTCAACTTTCTAAGAAATTATTAATCACCATTTATATACGGTTCCGACACATTTTTATATAAAGCATAATTAAATATTAATGATTTCATTTTAAATTTGGAAATGTACATATGTGTTACTCAAAAAATGGTCGAGATTATTATAAAATAAATGAGATTCAAATAGATGACAACACAATTCTTATGGGCATATTTTTGGTTGGTAAAATATATTAGATACTAAATAGATATTTTTAAGGGTTAAAGATGTTTTTGGTCCTTTAAGTTTCAGTGAAATATGAAATTAGTCTCTTATCAAAATTTTTGACCAATTTAGTCTTTCATCTCTAGAAATACGTGAATTTAGTCCTTTTAATCAAATTTTGTTAAGTTTATTTGAAATTTCAAACACGTTTTATGATAATATTTGAGTTAGCATTTAAGCAAAAATGGATCAAACGATGTGAACCATTCAAATACTATTATGAAATGCGTTTGAAACGTTAACAAAATCTGGTTAAAAGGACTAAATCCATACAGAATGACTAAATTGGTTAAAAGTTTCGAAGATGGACCAATTTCAAATTTTACTGAAACTTGAGGGACTAAAACATATTTAACCCTATTTTTAATGGGGTAATGATATTTTAACTATTTCTTTATTCCATTTTTAACTCATTATTCCAATCACTCATTTCTAACCCACTTCTTAGTGGATACTAATATATAATAGGTATGAGTATTTAATTATTTGTTTGTTATCTTATGTGTGAATATCTATTATTTATCATATTCTTATTGAATCTAAAATACTCCGCAAGTACTCTTAAATCTTCAAGTTGAAATATTTCAAAACTATGATTCCAAATCGCAAGAGGAGATGTGCCTGCAAAAGAAACTCTGACGCTCAAGTTAAGAATGTGCTAAACAATATATGGTATAATAATAGACATAATTAATTTATCTCGTGAACTATCTTATTTATATTATATTTATGGTTTGTTTACCTATATGAGACTAACCCACATGGATAATCACTTCAATTTATTAGTTTATCTCCAGATTCGCAAAGTCTTATACATAGTTTGATAGAGATCTTGGTCATCTAGGCATGATCTCAGGTGATGTTAGGTATTCAGTAGTATGAGTCGAAATCATCTCAGATTGGGTAATCGAGATGATCTCGAACATGTAGAATACACTGCTAATAATTGTTGGTGAATTTTAGTTTAATATCTTTTTTAAATTCAAATGATCAAATAAAATTATTAGTGTAAAAAATATTAATCATAAAATAATAATTTAAAATTTAAATATATATATATATATATATATATATATATATATATATATATATATATATATATATATATATATGAGATTGAAGTTATTTCGTAAAAGATTAAGTTTTTAAAATTTATATTTTGACACAACTAATATAAATTAATTTTTTAGGAAGACCAATTTATTTACATTAATATTTTATTGAGTAATTTAATTTACATTAATACTTTATTGAGTAATTTAATTTAATTGTACTTAAAAATTAATATTTTTATCCAAGTTAATATTTTAAAGATATCTTTATTTAAAATTAACTATATAAAAATATTCGTACATATCTTGAGTGTTGCAGATAAAAATAATAATAAAATCATATATTTTTTTTTTCAAACGGATCAGATAATAAGTAAACGCTATATCCTACCCTTGTTGTCATCTATAATCACTCCAAGATTTCTTCCATTCAAATATGAATCGATTTAGTAATAAAATGATGATTTTTTTTTTTAAATTAAGGAATCCGTTTTGTTTTGACTGAACTTATACATTTACATACATATAAAAAAGATTAAGCTGTTAAATGTGATTTCTTATTTACATGAAATTTCTCTTAGTATTTTTTAAAAGGAGTTCAAGAGATCGTTATACATTAAATATGACAATTTTATTTTAACATAATGTTAATAGTGATATATATATATATATATATATATATATATATATATATATATATATATATATATATTTGTTTTTTATTTCATATCGTTTAAAGATTAAAATTATTGATTAGTTGTAAACAATTTCTTTCCTTAATTGTGAAGTGTGTTTTTTTTGGGAAGAAAGGTGATAAAATTACTTAATTTGAAATCAAACAATACTTTTAAATAAGATGACATTAATAATTAAAAAATGTAATCGTGTACATTTATAAAATAATACTTTTTTAGAACAATGTTTTAAAGCATGTTGTTATTGTTAGATGATTTGAATATATATATATGTCACATGATATAAAAAGACTTTGTTTAGGATTTATTTGACGCACTTTTGAAGGACCTATGAATTTAAAGCTTTGTATACCTTAGTTTTTGCAAATGACAATAAATTCAAAACTTCATTTGACGCACTTTGTCTGAGGAATTCTTGATGATAGACGACCTCAAAGTTCCTCTTATATGCTTCATTTAACAAACTCTGAAAGACAATCGAAGTCAAAACTTTGTTCCACACATTCGAGAGTTCGAAAAGATAAATTTTTAACTTTATTCTTTCAAACTTTACAGAAAAATTTTATATTCTATAATGTCATGCCCCATTGAAGCTCTTTTACGTCTTCCTTAATAATTTATTTTTATAGGCTCCCTTTATTTATTCTTTTTATTTTTATTTAACCATGTTTCTTGTAATTGTGTAGTGATAGTTAGCATGTTAATTTTATATATAAATAAGAAAATTTGATTGTTTTAATTATCGGGAAATTTAAATTCTTTACTAATTCTAATTCTGTATTGTTACTTTGTCGTGTCAGTATTTAGAATAAAATATAATATATTTTTAATATTAAAAAAATAGTTAAATATGTTTTTATCTCTCAAGTTTCAGTGAATTTGTGAATTTTAGAATTAGTCAATCTTCAAAATTTTATACCAATTTAGTCTTTTATCTTTAGAAATGCGTGAATTTAGTACTTCTTACCGAATTTTGTTAAGTTTATTTGACATTTTAAACACATTTTATTATAATATTTGAGTTAATATTAAAACAAAATGTGTCAAATGATGTAAATAATTAAAATACTATTATGAAATGCGCCTTGACACGTCAGATAAACTTAATAACATTTGGTTAAAATGACTAAATTCATACATTTTTAAAGATGAATAATTAAATTGGTCAAAACTTTTGAAGAAAAATTATTATCAAATTTTTCTGAAACTTAAGAGACAAAAATATATTTAACCCTAAAAAAACGCAGCACAAAAAAAGTTAATAGAGAATGGGGAGTCATCGTTAAGTCATTTTCTTATGAGGAAGCTTTATATGGAGGCTTATAATAGTTAGTTTGTATGAAATGAAATGCAGTAAAGAAGGAAGGTAGCAGTAATAATCTCCGACGTCTCTCATTTCCTATGTGAAGACAACTAGCATTGATATTAGAGCCCAGATCTTTAAACCTTCTTCTCCAACGTTTATGCAGTGTCATCACTTTCTCTTCTCCAACTCATCAAATCCTTAAAACAGGTTTAATAAGGATTCAATTCACTCACAAAGTTCAATATTTTTTATTCATTGAACATTAAATTTTTACTGTTTTATTTTTCTGTGAATGTTATCTTATTTTATTATTTCTCTGGACTGTTTCTACAGGTTAATAAAATGTGATTTCATGACTCATAAAAGAATAAGTGAATATAAAATGGTGAGGATATTTCGGAAGACAAAAAAAATATAACGAACTCCAAGATGGTATCGATACAGATTCTTAATCATTATAGGTGATGGTGTTAAAATCATTATAAACATGAAAATCTTATCCAATGTAATTTTAATAAAAATAATTTGTAATATCATTTTATGTAGTCACTATATCTATTTTCTAACATGAAAAAATTTAATCAAATAATAAAATAAAATAACAGTCATGTAACTAAAATAACAACTACGAAAAATTAAATGATAAAAATTCAATTAAAAAAATATAAAATTGTAAATACTTAATAAATTAACAATTCTTTTCATAAAAAAATTAATTTATAAATATTCTCAAATTTATAAAGAAACTCTGACACCTCACTCAAAAAGTTTAATGTTTACATTTTTCTCGGCTATTCTATCATAAATCTCGTTGCTAATACGAATCTGTAGTTAAATTATTCTTCGTTGTCGATAGTGTAAGAATTATTTTAAACATTGTGCAAATATATATTTTTCCATCTATTTCTATATATATGTTGTTAAATTCATACAATTGACATTTTTTAACTAATATTATTAAATAAAAAAATAAAAATATTTATAATTCATAATCGAATCAAGTTAACGCACCGAATCAAACTATTCGCTAACTTCTCACATTGTCAATACATAAAAATTGATTTAGGCTAAATTTAGCGCAATTCAACTTATATTTTCAATCATATTCTTAGAAACTTTTTATGTAATCCAAATCTTCGTGTCGTGCATCTATCATTTTAAATAATCTTTTTGACGAGTATTTTAAATTTGGAAATTAATATATTTTTTCCCATAATTTAAGTAAAAATTAAATTAAATTTTTATTTTCAAAATTTTAATTCAATTTAGTTTTTGAATTTTAAAAATATATAAATTTAATTATTTAAACAAAATTTTGTTAAATTTATTTAATATTTCAAACGTCTTTTATATTATTTGAATTGAATGTATTTAAAATATTAAATAAATTTAACAAACAAATTTTGATTAGGAAAACCAATTTATTGCATATATAAATATAAGTTTAAGTTTTAAGTTTTAAGTTTTAAGTTTTACCCTATTGATATAAACATATGATATTAACGAAAAGGTAAGCAGACCGTAACCATACAGTCATCCTTAATAATGCCAATATACATATGTGAAAAAAAAGAATCATGTGGTGTTACTACTTTATAAAATTTTGATCTAAAATTTAATAATTAATAATATTATAATTTATAATTCTAATAAACAAGTATTAAGAAAAAGCCTCTTTTTGGAACGATGATATCATTTTGTGTGAACCAATCTTCCTCACTGGACCCAGCTTCTGAATTTTTTTGCGAGTTTCAATGACAACTTTGGTTAGAAATATGAAGATAGAAACAATTATATTTATTTTATTGTTAACTTATTTTTCTTTAATAAAATATCTTTGATTTTTACTTTTAGTTATTTTTATTCTACTAATTTATTTCTATCCATCCTTTTAGAGCTGAGAATGAGATATTCCACTTATGCCCTTGTGTTTGTATTCACGCGCCTAGGTGTAAAGGTATTGTATTTTTGTTGTCTGTTGTAAAGGTAGGTGTACCTAATTAAACCCATGAAGTGACATTGATGATGTACACTCTCACTTTCTAAAGCTACATAATCAACTATGTTCAAAGCTTCCATTTCAACTCAACGATCTACCCGCGGCATGCATCACTGTTTCTCTTTAAATATATTTATACTGTTAGGCTGTGTTTTTTTTAGCGGGAGGATTTATGAAAGAGGAAGAACATTTATTTAAGTGAATTTGAGAATGAAATTTATATATTTTTTTAAGTGATTTGAAGATGATATTAGAGTAAGTTTGAGAATAAATTTTATGAAAGTTTGTGTACGATTTGATTGATGTCTCGAATAAAAAATAAAATTTAATTTATGAAAAAATTAGATTATGAAATTGTCTTTAGTGTTAATGTAGTATAAAATGATAATCAGATAAGTTATAATTAATTTTGAATTTTTTTCTTCATAAAAAAATATTAATGTTATTTATTAATTGAAAAAAAAATGTTAGAATAGGATACACCCTAAATGGATCTGGATAAAAAATAAAGTATATTGGAATCTGGTACATGATAAATATAACCGGATAAATGGTAAATAGAACCAGGTAAATCAAGAAAAAGCTAGAAAATTAGAATTGGATACAAGTAGAATCTATCCTTTCCATTACTTCTTCATAATCACACAAATGACTACTATCTCCATGAAGGAACAAAAATGGTGGAATGCTGCAAAGCTTGTGCATGCTATGAACATCTCTATTGTTATGCCAAAGCTTGGACAGAATGGTGAAATGTCAAAGTTCTCTCTCAAATCTGTTCAAACTAGTAGGATCCAAAATGTAACATAATCTCGCAAATCGTCGCTTTTGATTCGTTTCCTTTTATCGAAAACGAACATTCATAATACTCGTAGATCATCACTCTCTATCTCCTTACTAAAATAACTATGTAGAAAAGAACACATCCTTAAAATTTTCTATTTTTCAAATTTTATTATATTTTAATTCTTATACTTTAAAGATAATGAATATAAAATTGCATATATATATATATATATATATATATATATATATATATATATGCTTTATAAAAGGAAAGAGAAAAGAAATTTAGATTAAAGGGTGAAGCTTAGGAAGATAAGCAACCATCTCCTGGTAACTATGATGCATTTCCATGTCATAGAGAAAAGTGATGGGAAAAAAAGTGTAGTAAGGGTAGTGTATGGGACCAAAAGGTAGGGAGAAAAGCAAAATGAAACTCCCAAGTTAGACTTTTTTTGATAAAAAATTATTTACTCCTACACCACATTCCTTTCATGTACTTAAATAATACACTTTAATATTTATGTTGAACAATTTTTCTGTTTTGTGTTATTAAAGAAGAGTGGCCCAAGTTATCTCTAAAGTGTAAAGGCACAATTCCTACGTATATTCCAGTCGACAAGAAAGAATGATCCAGTCATTAAAGATTACACCAACATACTTTAGCTTTTTGTCCTTTTGGGTTTAGGGTTTAGGAAAAGAAAGAAACTTAAAATAAAGAAAAGCACTGGGTGACTAATTTCGTGGAGTTGCATGTGAATGCTCACCAAATATGTTATTAGTAATCGAGTAAGCACATATGAGTCTATTGTAATAAAGGGTGTCATTGCTAATTTTATTTTAATTGCATTCAATTTATAAACAACACTTTATTTGTGTAGTATTAAATTATGTATTAATCAACACTATTAAATCATTGCACAAAAACTTACCACTAAATAAATATTCAAAACATACTTTCTTTTATTTTTAAATAAATTTGTATTAAATATAACTGAAACTTGGACATTTTAATTATGTTTATATTTCAAAATCCAACGATAGTTATTGCATAACATGGAGACCACACCAAATCATAATATATATATATATATATATATATATATATATATTAATGCAGGTTTGTAAAACTATAGATAAACGCACTGATGAATTGGGAGTATGAACTTGAACTTGAACTTAAACAATTAACTGATCTAGTAGCCTTGAATAGACAGACATGCAATGAATCAAGATTTAAGAATTTACCAGTAATTTGAGTGAATTTCTTCCTGCGGCCCCGATGTTTTCTTTCTGCACCCATATGTTTTTAAATTTCAATTATATTTGTACTGTAAATGTAGTTTTGGATCAGTAAAATTTATAAATATTTTGAATTGTATAATTTATAAGACAAATTTACACCTTGAATTATATAATTTGTAATACAAATTTAGAAAATAAATCTAAATACAAATTACATTTTGGATTGTATAATTCACAAGATAAATTTAAAATGCATCCATAACAAAAATTACATTTTGCATTATACAATCTAAAGTGTAAAATTACATTTCAGATTATGCTATTCATAATGCAAATTTGAATAATAAGTCTGAAATGTAGATTACTTTACGGATTATACCATGCAAATCTAGGATTAGGTGCTAAAGCCACAGGCACAACACATTGTAGCTCATTCAGGGATCGTTTTCAAGAGGATTCAAGGAGAAAGCTTAGGCTCATTGACAAAACCCATAACAGTGACTATGCTAAAGTGCTGATGGAACAATTTCCAGCTGGTAAAATGGTCTTTGAACTTGACCTATGGAGATGCAGGGAAAAAACTATGGAGGTGTTGGAAGAAGCACCCTAATTTGAGTCATTAGAACCCCACCAAAAATATGTCTGTGATTAGCAACCAACAAAATATATACATAAACAAAATTGACTATGGATAATAAGCCCAGCATTGTTGACCACAGAGGACAAGTTTTTGCTATTTACCATCCCCTAATTTCTATTTGCATTCCCCTTCCCTTTTTAACATACCTCTACAAAAATTATAAATCTTATTTTTAATAATTTCTTTAAAAACTTTATTACTTTTTTTTTTTGTAAAATACATAAAAACTAAATAATTACTTTACTTTATTAACTTTGTCAATAAAATATTTCTCAAAATATCATTTTCGTTATTTATCCTCTATCATGGTTGCTCTCTTAATCCTTACCAACTTTATCTTCTCTCTGTTGAAGGTAAAGAGAAATACCTTGATTTTGTTTTGTTGCAATTTTATTGAATTTAGTCGTTTCCATAAATACTTTTATCATGTTCTTCATTTTTTATGTACAGAGATAAAATTGGTTTCATTGTTTTGTCATTCCAAAACAATTAAAAAAAAAAAAAACTTTTCAGGATAGTTCCGTTAATAGCATCGGGGAATGTTTCAAAAAAATATGAAGATTTTTTTTTCTTTTTCTTTTCGTTACTTTTTTATTTGTAGATGAACATTGGATATCATGTTAGTAAGATGCATAACATGATGGATATCCCAACTTATAAGTGAAAGTATGTGTTTTTTTCCTTACAATACAGAAGGAGAGAAATAGAAATAGCGTGGATGAATATGAAGAATGTGGGCCAAGTAATTAAAATCATCGCAGCAGGCCCATTCTAAGTAGCGGAGTGAAGCCCATTGGAGAAATGATTGAAGTAGTAGTATGAGGCTGATTGGGGTTATAATGCTTTGTTTAAAATAAATCTCTCATCTAAAAAAAATCATTCTTTACCTCTTCCATTTGCACCACACATACACATTCTATAGATAATAGATACAAAAGAGACAATAAATATATATATATATATATATATATA
>Ga0209589_1008947_pt1 | contig 15403 bp, 4 predicted proteins | sample CowpeawhiteBW_FD_187525 | JGI IMG/M metagenome (GOLD analysis project Ga0209589, IMG submission 187525) | Root nodule microbial communities of legume samples collected from California USA - Cow pea white BW (SPAdes) (version 2) | ecosystem: Host-associated > Plants > Roots > Nodule | place: USA... | reverse complement strand
ATATATATATATATATATATATATATATATATATATATATATATATATATATATATATATATATATATATAAGTAACTAATGTTGCACTGAATGTATAGTACTTTAAAGAATTAAATATTATGAAACCATTTTATTATTAACTCATAATTTTCAAGGACCAATTTAAAATTATGTTGTATTTTTTATTAAGTTGTAAAAATTTAAAAATCGATTTATTATTAAACAATATAATAAGTTATAATTGTCAATCTTTATATTTATATATATTTATATATATATATATATATATATATATATATATAATATTTTTAAAGATTAAATTATCTCAGGTTATACATTAGAAACCAGATGAATAACTTATTCAGAGGGTAATTACTGAGTTGTAAGATGTTATGAATAAGAAAATTAATTTATTTTCATCACAGAAAAAACACAACACGAAAGTCACTTCTTTTTTTTTTTTTTTAAGAAAATTGTTCCTGTGTCTTTATTCTTTCAAATCTAATCAAAATAATATCAATTTATTTGAATCTCGATATTCAACCAAATGAAGCATCAAATTTTTTCTAGGGGTTTGAGTCTTTATTTTTGTTTTACATATTGAAAATAACCTTAAATTCCTATACACCCAAAAGCTAGATATCTTCAATAAATCATAATTTTTTATATACATATTTTTCAATTAATTTATTGTTATATCTTTTAAAAATTAAAATTTAATTATTATCTCAACTAAAACTTCTTTTGTCTTTCACAATTTAATACAGATTTGAATTTTTTATTGAAGTCTTCTGTATGATTTTCATGTTATATATTCAAAATACACTCCGAACACTAATTTTGATATTTTAAAATATATTATTTTTTTAAAATATAAATATTAATATATTTTTAATGTTTCGCATCACAGAAAATATTTTTTAGATACAAAATTATGGAAAAATTTCAAACTCTAAAACAAACAATATACTTCGATTCAAATACATCAATCGATCACAACCATAACATCTCAGAACTTAAAATCAAATACATCAAACTTGATATCAGCTTAAATATACTTATTCAAACATTAATTTAAAAAATTGACATTTGGACTACCTAGTTTCACTCTTACATTAAAGTGAGTATTTTATTTTTCTTAAAATATTGGAAACTCCCTTTCTACATTTCAAAGGTTGTTTGATGGTTTTTCAATAATAAATTAGACACCAAAAAAAAAGAAAAAAAAATGAAGTCCAGAAATTAAAAAAAAAAAAAAATTGACATGAATACCAAAAGAACTTGAATAGTGTGGAAAAATGTGAGCAAAAACTTGTGATATAATGAATGGTCTTTTTCATTGCAATAAAGTTGTGGTATAATGCAAGGTTTGGGTCACAATCTGGTAGTTTCATGTGATGCATGATGGCCAGCATTTTCAGAATTTCAAAGTCTCATCAGATTAGTTAATCAACAATCCAATAAGACAAAAGGGAGAGAGTGAGAAAATCCTGCATGCTTCATTCATTTCAAATTACACGTCTCTTTTTCTCTCTTCTTCCGATTCTTTATTTTATTTAGATAGTGATATTTTGACTACTAAATTTTAATAATTTTTTTTTTATAATATGAGGTGTTATTTTTTAAGTAAATAAAAAATTATTTAGAAAATGATACCTAAAGTTATAAGTGAAAGTTGTCAAAAATTAGTAGTCAAAAATCATTTTTCATTTTCATTTTTATTTTTCCTCATAAAATAATGATTATTTCCAATACGTATAGCCGCACAATTTTCCTTGAATCATCTATCTTGTGCCAAACAAAAACGTGAACATCACAAATTTTGTATCTTGAATTGGTGACCGGGGCAAATCAGCATAACTCACCTTAATTAGTCAAATAATTCACATCAAAATTTAGCTGTAGCTGACTATGTCAAGTAATGTGCAAAATATTCTTTGTTCATAATTAATAAAACGCTTCCTTAGGGATTAAGAGTCAAACCATCAAACACAACCACTACAAGAATCATGATATATTAATAAGTAACTTAAGTGATTTTAAATTATTCTGATACTATATTAAAATATAAACTAAGTTTAATCGAAAAACAGACCATATAATAGGTTTAATAAACAATAAATATTGTTAAGATAGATTTAGATCACTCTGATAATATCTTAAACCTCACAAATTTGGTTTGTAAAAGAATATTTGTATTCATTTATATACTGTAAATTCATATTTTATCTCTAATCGATATGTGATTTCCAATACACATCTCATGTGGATGCATACACATTTATTGAAGATAATACTAAACATTAATAGTTGTTCGATGGATGACATGATAAGTCTAAAAAACAATAAATATTGTTAAGATAGAATTTGTGTGATTCTGATACCATCTTAAAAATGTGAACTTTAAACTTAATTCAATATTAAAAAACCTACTTATTAAAAAAAGTTTGTATTTAATTATATACAATAAATTCAGCTTATAAGGTGAAGTTTATATCTACCTAAATATTATAAATTTATTTATTTTCTATTGATATAAGATGTCAACAATTACTTATATCTCTGATTGATCTAAAATTTCCAATTCATCCAAGCATAAATTTATGTTTAACCAGGGATTTATTTCTTGTTTATGTTAAATACTAAAAAAAAAAATGAGTTTTTGTTTGTAATAATCGTGCAATGTTTGACAGGTTTGTTAAGATAAACTTATATTTCTTTGATGTCATCTTAAACTTCACAAAATTGACTTGTAAAAAAAAGATTTGTATCTAATTATGCATTATAGATTTGGCTTGTAAGTACGATTTGCATATATTTATACACAGTAAATTCATTTTATTTATAGTTGATGTGTGATCTCTAATACACATCTCATGCTAATGCATAACATATCAAGCATAAGACTAGACATTGATAGATGATTAATCGTTGTCCGATGGGTGACATGATAGGTATAAGAAACAATAAACCTTGCTAAGATAAAGTTTGGATGGTTCTGATACCATCTTAAAAAGTGAACTTTAAACCTAACTCAATATTAAAAAATCAATTTATAAAAATAAATTTGTATTTAATTATATACAATAAATTCAGCCTATGAGATGAAGTTTATATCTACTTAAATATCGTAAACTTATTTATTTTCCATTGATATAAGATATCAATAATTATTTTTATCTATGATCGATCTAGAATTTCTAATTCATCCAATAACCATGGATTTATTTCTTGTTTATGTTAAATACTAAAAAAATGAGTTTCTGTTTATAATAATGGTGCAATGTTTGACAGGTTTGTTACCTGTAAACTGAAGATAAAAAAATTGGAAGTGTAGGGACATTTTAAATTTGAAGTGAATTGTATCACTTGGCAATGTGAACATGAATTATATTTTATTGAATGGAAAAAAAACGATGAGTGTGAAAGTGGTAATTAAGATGAGGTGGTGATGTGAGGGAACAAAATTTGAAGTTGGATGGGTGCGTGTTTGAGTTTACAAAGAACACAAAAAAGATGGTGAGAGTGAAAACGAAAGATTTTGGCCTGCAAATCACAACAAATATTAATAAACAAATCTTAATCATCATGCATCATTTTGTTTTAACACAGTTATACTAAATAGATTTTATAACATACTTCAAATTTGTTAAATTTTAATCTTTTTAGATAGTATATTTTTACAAGATTAAATATTTTAATTAAACAAAATTTAAATATTAAATAATTATTAATAAATATTAATATTGACCATTCTTTTTAGTTCATCTTGATTTACGTAAGCCAAAATATAATAAGTTTTTTTAGATGATATTCATGATTTTTGTTTTTTCAATTCGATTGAGATTATCTTTAAAAGAAAACAAAGTGCGAAAAATTTAATTTTTTTTATGAAAAAAGTTATAGTTCTGTAATTAAAACAAACTTGAAATTCCAAGATCTTGAATATGAACCCTATCGATAAAAAGAAAAAAAAAATGTAGTTAAAAAGAAGAGATCATGTCAAAAGTGATGACCCAAATTCTTCCACAAGCATGGAGAGAAGTGATAAAAAAAATATTGTACACAGTGTTCTGCTTTTGATGCCTTCTTCTTCCTTTACCAAAAGAAAAAAATATATATATATATATATATATATATATATATATATATATATATATATATATATTGATGCATGTCTCTTTCAACAACTTGTTTTTTGTTTTAGGGATGTTCCTAAAGTCAGTTGTTGCCCCCTTCAGGAGCGGTGGCTGATGGGTTTGGGCCCGGTTGGTGGGCCAGCCAAGGAGTTCATTTGCCACTTGTCTCTTTGTGTGAGGGCCCACAGGCCCAGATGGTCTTCTTCCACCTCTCTCTTTTTCTGCTTTTTCTTTTGCCTTTTTCTCAGCATTCCTCAGACTTATGAGCACATATGTTACATGATATTGCACAATCATGATAATGTGGTTTTGTCACTTTTTGGAATGTGTCTCATACGCTATAGTCTTTTCACTTACCATCTTCTGTATTGGATGCTCACGGTGGGGTCTCAAAAAGTGACTCAAAACCAACCAAAATCAAAAACCATAGCATAATAATAATGGTAATAATGGTGTTGATAATGGCCACTTTGGTGGGGATCTTGATGGAATTGATAAGATAAGATACACGAATGTGTGCCACTGCCACTACTGCTCAATCATTGTAATGAACAAAGGGGGAAGCAGTGAAAAACTTTCCTTTGGGTGAAACACCTTTCAAGTTCTCTCTTCAAACAAAGGTCAGTGTCAAGATCTGTTTTTTATTGTCAAAAGTTGCTCATTTCAAGTCTTGCTTTTGGACTTGTTAATTTCCTCATGAAATTGGTAGGTTTTGGTGTTTAACCATCATGGTTGTGATGGTAAAGCAATAAAGGGTTTGTTCACTTTGATACACAGTTCTATGAATCAGGGATGAAGGAGTGATTATATATATCAGCTTGTGTTCTGGGATTATGTAAGGTAAGATGTTGTGGTTTTTCATTTGGCTGGTGTGGTTTTGTTGCTAGTTTTCTGTTTTAGTACAATCCATCAAGACAATGAATTGAAGAATGATATTCATACACTGGTTTGGTGCTAGTTTCTTGATCTAATCAAGAGATTGGCTTCATTTAGCGTATGCTATTACACAAACATAGACATGAGCATTCAATAACTCTTCACCAAATGCTTAAATGAAACTGTTTTCTTTCAACCATGTTACATGATATTGGTTCACTGGTTAGGTTTGTAATTTATGTTGTTTGAAAGCTTTAATCTGCTGAATAGGCAATGTCAGAAGTTTTCCAACACTCCAAAGTCTGATAGATTCTGTTGTGTTGTGTTATGTTGTGACTCTTCAGTCTCTGTACTGTTGTTGATATTAGGTTGTTTTGTTGAATATTGAATATGCACTCAAGGTTGTAATAGCTACGTCAAAATGACTTCATATTTGTTTCTTTCTCCTTTTATTTGGCTAATTAGTCTATCCAAGACTTTAATTTCTGAAGTCCATGCACCCTTTCAAATTCACATGCCTACTTCATCGAATTTGTGGAACAAGTAATCATTAACAGCTTTGCTTAAAGTCCAATTTCAAATTGTAAATAAAGTCAGCATTCAGCAAAGTTTTATTCTCTATGTTCACATTACTTTATTCTATGAACTTTTCAAAATCCCTCCAAACACGATCAACCTGGTACATAGTTTGTTTGACTGTCCATGATATTTTCTGGTGCATCTGAAAGAACACTGCAATGAATGAACTTTGACCACTGAGTCAAGTCAGAAACCATCAGCTTCCTATGAATCACTATTGGTCTGACTGCATAGCCTTTTTCTACTTTGAATTTGGTGACAACTATTTGTTGCTTTGGCTTTAAACTTCAAATTGAAATCAGTTCTGGAAAAATTGAACATGATCCAAACAGGATCCGGAAGAAAAGCATGAAAATTTTCATCTGGGGTGATTCTCATATATCACTGTATAATTGAAAAACAAAGGACAATGTACTTTTTGTAAAAGGAAAAATTGCAGGTATCATATAGAGGGACAATAGTCTTCATGGTGTTTTTTGTAGGCTCCTGCTCAGAATCACGCAAAAGAGCTGCACGGATTTTTTTTCATTGTTGATGTGAAAGAAATGTACCTCACAATGTACTGATCCTCATATAAAAGGGGTGAAACACTGATTCCAAGTGAAAATAAAGGGCAGTACCAGTTAATGGTTGGTGCATAATTGTTGCAGTGAAAGTGAAAATGTGACTAAAATATATCACATTGAATGAAGATGAACATATTGAGCAATTTATAAATAGTTTAGACTCATACTTCAAATGTGTTTGGTTATGCAGCTAAATGTAATTTACCTTCTCTTAGACATACAACTCTAATCACCAAATTGTGAAACTTTTTGCTGTTTCCAAAGATTTTACAGCAAACAGACAAAAACTTAATGTCTTGTGGTTTTAAGGAATGATATTTTGACAATTTTCATTTTATGTTCAACTACTTCACAACCTTACTATAATAATATGGATATGTGTAAGGAAAATAGTGTTTAAACTTTATTATTATATTAATGTAAGAGGGTTGTGTATTCGATTGAACATGGAAAAAAAAGTTTTCACAGCATCATTTTCATATGGTTTCTGTTAAGGTTTTGAAGGCATTATTTTCACTTAAGTGAGGAAAGTTGGATCATTTTGTTGATTTGGAATTACTGATGGTGATAATAATTCTACTTCTACATACTGAGTAAAACGTTTTAGTTAATCCAAAAGTCGATGCAAAAACAGGTTTTGTCATGGGATGATGCAACTGCAGTTGTACACTTATACTGTATTTTCAGTGCTGACAGGTTCAGAACATTTGTATGTAGCTTTGAACACACGTACTACAACAGTATGGAACTGTAGTACCTAATAGCTCATAGGAAATTTCTTCCTAAAATGTGTTTCTGTATCTGATTTAACCTGGATTGGTTCACCATGTGTCATTGATAAATGAAGTAAACCAGTGGAACATGAATAGAAACTTTTAGTGGAAAAAGAGAATCTAGTGACTAAAAGTTCTCAAAATTTGATTGCATAAGTAGAACCTTTTAGGGCAAGCTTCAGTTAAATCTGAAGGGAGCAAAATATGTGAATAACAGAAGTTACAAAGAATAATATGTGCATAACTGATTTGAGCTAAATCATTGTTTCTGCATTTCCATAATCATAAATAATACTGAGCAGAAAAATATAATGCTGCATTGGAATTCACAAACATTGGTGGTAGGTAAGCTTATTACCATGGTTTTGTAATCATGTTACCGACCACAAAGACCTGAAAACAGTGGTTTTGGCAGCAAAAGTCACTTTCAATTAGTGCTAAATCCCAAGGTTGATGTGCAGAAAAAGACTTCTCAGGGAATGGATAACTGGCCAAATCTGACCCAAACAGCATCTCATCAAGTTTCAATGTCATCCTCCTCAATTTTTGTACACTTTCCCATTTTGTGAATGGACATATTTTGATACACTTCTGAAAGAGTGATTGTAGAAAGAAAAATTCATATGTAAATTATGTTTATTTTATTGAAAAATTTATTTTATTACATTTTAGGAAGTATTTTTGGAGTTACTTCAACATAAGTGGTAATGTTTCTTTTTATGTTACTGAGTAAGTTACAGTGGTTCCCTTTTGACGTATATGGATAAAAAGAACTAATTTCTTTTTTGATGTTGTTTTATCTCTGATTACGTGGAATGTTGAAGCAAGCTAGTTTGATTACCCTAATTAGAGGTGAATTACAATATAACACATTATAAATAGTAAATAAGTAATAGATTTAAAATATATTAAATATTTTAATCTAATATTTAAAGATAACTTTTATATAATTGACTTAGATGGTGGATGGGGATAGTTTCTTGTCTCCACTTATTAAACCTATTTATTTGAAAACAAAAATGACTAAATTTTATTTTATGTGAATCTGTAAAAAAGACTGAGTTAAGGAGTAAAATATGCTTTTCATCCTTATAAAATTACAAATGTTTGCTTTTCGTCTCTCTAAAATTTTTAGGATTTCAAATCCATTAATTACTTGTATGATAAAATATAGCGTTTGATCTTATAAAATTATTCTTCACCCTTCAAAAATTTGTAGTACTTTGTAGGTCTTCAAAATTGTAAACGTATTATTTTTTATCCTTCATAAAAATTTAGTACTTTTTTGATTTTCAAAATTATAAATGTATCATCGTTGTTAATAGAGATGAAGCCCAATAATGATTTTCAGCATTTAATTTATTATCTGCAAAAAAAAAAATTGACTATACGAAAATTTATGTAAAATAAATAATTAATTATGTTGAAAAGATGATAAACTATATTAAATGGATAATTAATTACATTAAGTTTATAAATATATAATCAATCATGCAAAGTAAATAATTATATTAAAGCAAATAATTAATCAAATATTAAAGGTCATTAACAGATTTTGGCTCTATCAATAAAATAACACATTTAAAAATATGAAAAATCTAAAATATTAAAAATTTAAAAGGACTAAAAGCAAACATGTTTAAATTTATAATAATGGATTTCAACATTATCGATATCAACAACACATTTATAATTTTAGAGAACCTACAAGTTTTAGAAAAGAAAAACAAACAATTGTAATTTTCTAAGGAACATTTTACCCTAAATTAATTGTATAGATATTAAATTAATGTGTGTGATACAAGCTTATACACGTGTTGCAAATTTGAGAAGTATGAGCTGCCATAACCTTTTACCCTCTGGTTCTATTGTTAAACTCAAATATCCAATTCCATCCATGGAATCAACAAGATTCTATGCCATTGCAACCATTTCTTTCACTAAGATGGAAAGCAATGGCTTTAATAAAAGGTTCCTGAATAACATAATTCATTCCAGTTCAAAAGAAGAGTTAAGATTTACATGTTAACGAGGATAGACCTATATAGATTACAAGTACCAGATGAAATGCTTATGTATTATGGAAACATTGGCAACACCACAAGGTTACAAGGTTATGGTTTTTTCCTAAGAGCTAATGCCAAAAGATAGCAGAGGACCGAATCAACAGATGATAATGCAACAATAAGCAACGCAACCAGGATAAGAGTCAGAACCGCTGTCCTCAGCTGCAAAGGATTAATATAAGCATGTAATCATTCAATACATTTCACAAATTATAAAATGAAGGGTTAAATACGATTTTGGTCCCTCAAGTTTCAGCAAAATTTGAAATTAGTCCCGCTTCAAAACTTTTGATCAATTTAGTCCTTCATCTTTAAAAATGCGTGAATTTAGTCTTTTTAACCAAATTTTGTTAAGTTTATCTAACGTTTCAAGCACATTTCATGATAGTATTTGAATTGTTTACACCGTTTGACACATTTTCGCTTTAATATTAACTCAAATATTATAATAAAATGCATTTAAAATGAAAAATAAACTTAACAAAATTTAGTAAAAATGACTAAATTCACACATTTATAAAGATGAAAGACTAAATTGGTATAAAGTTTCGAAGAGGGACTAATTCCAAAATTCAATGAAACTTAAGAGACCAAAAACATATTTAATCCTAAATGAAATAGAAACCGCAAATAATGAACTAATTGGCGTACCGTACTGCTAAAACTTGGCCACTCCACGTATTTCAGCTGGCTAGGTTGCTCAGCCAAAAATACAAACAAATATTTTAGCCCCCTGGAAACAAAGAGATAGTTACTAGAAATACGGTTGTATTTTTTCAATAACATTCAAAGGTGAATTCTACTGGTCTTTAATGAAAGTAAAAATAGTTTCAGTTCATGCAGGTAAAAACAGTATTTCATTAGGTTAATGCAGTTTAATGACAGGTTAAACTTTAACAAATACCATATGACATCCTTGATCAATGATAGCAAAAAGGGCTCTTCAGGCAAGCCGTCATCATAGGTTATATGATGATCATTCCTTGCAGCATGGATAAAAAATTTGTTGCAACTATGGTTTGCATGTTTTTCTCTCTTTTGTATGCTAAAAGTCTGCAAACAGAAAAGCATGTAATCTAAAACCACAGTTACCACTAGAAACACATGCACAAACACATAAATTGAAGGAGATTTAAACTAGATGAGAGAGATAAGTAATAACAACCGTTTGGGGTGTTAGAGAAACATCTCTGTGACAAGCAACTCTCGCTGCCAACTTTGATGGCAAAAAAGGAGCACCTCGGTGAAGGAAAGCTGCAATATATCAAGAAATATAAAGCTAAACAGGGAGTGAATAAAGTACGACTTAGAAGATACCGATGTAGGCAGAAAAAACCTGAATAGTTCAGTGGCAACGTGGAAAGAATCACCATTTTGAGACTCAATATTTCCTAAACAATCGTGACCAATCCGAAGAGGAGAAACCTGAGGAAACCAACGTGGTTATTAAAGGTTTATACATAGCACTTAATCTCAGTGTCAATATATTTTTGTCTTCATGTTTCTTGCTTTATAAGCAAGAATCTTAACAGTTGACAGAAAAGTAGCCACTGCATATAAAAAAATAAAACGAATAAACAGTAGACATGCATCAAGCAGATGTGAAAAGAAATCAAAACAAATAAGGCTCTGATCTTTTGAATATATTGATATCTATTGAAATTGATTCATCAATCAAAGCGTCTTACACTTAAATTTCTCAAGACTCCATTATACAGAAACCTAGAATTAAAACTGTTAATTCTTGCATAGGATGCAAAAAAGATATGAGCGTATGGCTTCGGAAAAGTTGTCAAGCATGAAGAGAGATCACACATATGTCAAATGTATCACTAATCTTTTTTTTACTGATGTTTTTCTACAAATCATTTTTCCATGAAAACACAGCCAAAAATCATCACGAGTCAATGTACAGACTGAGCAAATAATACCAAACACAAGTTATCATTCATCCTTTGATTGTTATTTCAACTAATAACAAATTTGAAAAGATTGGAGAGATGAGGACAACTGAAAGTACACTGAAAAAGACAAACCATTAAATTCTAGATGAACAGAAAATAGGAAAAAATAACCACATGGAAAGAGTTCCTCAAAACCATCATACTTCTTTCTTCGCTAAAAGACTTAGGAAATATCTTTGACTAGTCATCTGCTTTCTTCACCAAATAGATTAGAAATTCAAATAAGTTTGTGGTTGAAAGCATTACATCAGGAGACTGTACAAGTATACATAAAAACTCTATGCAATAAGAAACCAAGATCTGTTAATGTACAATAATCATTTCAAACATCATCATCCAAGCCCAGACAATTACACTGAATGATACAACAAGGCAAATCAACCAAAGAATTCTATATCATTTAACAGTTTCAAAGAGTAATGGAGAAGATCATCCAGAATTTCATCCTATCACTATTTCACTAATCCACTAAAATGGAATCTTTCAGGATATTGTCAAAAAGCGTTAGTTGCAATCTAATTTTTGTATTTTGTGTTATCAAGTTTCAAGTCAGCCTCGGTAAATTACTTGGACTCACTTTTTCATTAGTAAAACAGCATAAGATTTCACCAAATAATAATAAATAAAATATTAAAGAGAGTGTCAAAGAATGTATTATTACATTTCTCTAGCTCCCAATTTTGTAGATTGGACTACACATACACTTTCTTTTGTAAAGGAATGAAATGATGAAGCTATACATATATCCTATTGCTACTTATTGCCATAGATGACAATGAGCATCAGACACGAGACAACGTTTTCAGTTAATGTTCAGCAAAACACAACTATATTTAATATAAAATAGTTACTATCTTGCTTGAATATTGAAAATCCTACCTTAGTTTCTGTTTTTTCTTGCACTCTATCATGTGGCCTAAGTAACTTAGACTCAGTCTAGTTGTAACATCTAATTAGCTGCTACTACCTTTGAGAAAAAAGGTGGTGTCATATTGTCAAATACTTGGGGTGACAATGTGTGTCGGCTCAGTCCGTTTAGGCCCGTCTTGCATTTGACCCACAAAATGCGGGTTAAGTTAGCTCACCTTACTTTAGAAATGTGGGCTCAACTTCTGGTCCGCCCCGCATAGATTCTGGCTTGCAGGCCTGTGGGCTAGTCTGCGTTAGCCTAATATATGTGTTTGATGTTAAGACATACTGAACTTATGTTTAGGAGGATGTGATGTGAATTGGAGTAGGATATATGCCTTCTAAATGACACATCAATGCGAGCTATCTAGTGGTACTCCACACTTACTTGCATTCCTGCAACTTTATAATAATAAAAAGGTGTCAAATTCTAGCACACATTGGATTCACTTATGGAACCTACGCATCAACAATTCATCATTTGTTCATTATGGAAACTTCAAATATTTTATATAAATTCAACAAGTTAATAGGTAACGAATTTATCAAAGTGGTAGTAATGTATACATCCCGGTACAGACACTGTATCATCCAAGTTACACCCTTTGCAAAGAAAAATGCATATCCCAAACCATGTCCTACAGAGCAACTGGATTGGATTCACTTCTCACTAAATTACCACACATCACTGGTCACTCCAATTCACAAAACAAAATAATAGATAGCCCTCTTATTTCCTATTTAATTATGCACAAATAAAACCAATACAAAGGCCAAGGACAGAACAATATGCCTGAACCAAGAGCTCCGTTGTTGTCACTGGTGAGGATGGAACAAACACAAGATCTGTGTGTCACCAGTAAGGATGAAAAAAACCCAAGCTGCTGGGGGACTTAGCTTTGGACTCCAACTGATTGAGAGAAAAGAACTGAACACGCTCGCAACAAGCAGGACATTGGTTTAGGAATTTCAGTTTTTCTAGAACAAGATAAATAAAGAGACGCAGGCTGCACGCTGACCCGCCCCAAAACCATACGGGCTGCAGGTAATGCAGGTTGGGCCAATGCGGACTAGCAGACTTAAATACTAAGCCAGTCCCGCCCATTTTGCCATGATGATTAAAATTGATTAAACCCAGGAGAAAAACGACCTAGGCGGCTTATTGTTCAATGCACCAGCAATTCGATCCAACCTATATGTATCTAAGCAGAAAAAAATATTCTAGAAAGGTGGTCTTCACCTTGTTTTCTGCTTTTGTTACTTACATACGGTTTCTTTTCAACCATACTTCCTAATATTAGAATGATGATTATAACAAAGTCCCCCTTTCTCTATCTTATCTTATCTCTTTTCTTGTCATTTTATGAACCCTGAACTGCTTCCTATAAGGAAACTCAAATCAATAAAATAGAGAGAAAGAAATGGTGCAAAGACAGCAGGGGAAGAGTCAAAGATAAAAGGCATTCTTAGCTACTTCAGTAAATTATGGACAGTCACATGATACATTTATTAGATCTGATAGTGAATTATTTTGGTGAATAGAGCTTGTATATATAACTTTTTTTAGGAAACCGAACACGCTTTGTTGGAGTAGCATAGACATTGTGCTCTACATATCTCTTCACCGCCTTCTTTTCTTACAATATTCTTCCTGTCATTCTTGAAATTTTGATTGGAACAACCACAATGCAAAAGTTTAATATCCAATGCGTACAACGATATCCCAGGAGAAGTTGAGAATGAGGCCGACAATGAGGAAAGTAGCTTAGACCACAGCAGTTGTTGCCAATGATGAGATGGTCACGGCTCACGACAGAAACCAGAAAGAAAAATATAGGCATTTATTAGAGAAGAGAAGGTTACCAACCTACTATCTTAGCTTCACTTTCTAAACACCAAATTCTACCACCTGTCAGCATTAGTAAATTTCTATTTTGTTGATAAAACAATTAGTTAATTTCTACCCCAATGCAGTTAAGACCCAATGTATCCATAATAACAATTCGACATACTATTCTGTGATCATACGGAGGATGGATACTTGTTCAGATGGCCATCCTTTAGCTGTTATACTCCTATACATATACGTACATGCCATTATTATTTTCACTATTTAGACAGGATAGTTAACAATGGCCTCAGAATTCCTCAAGCACCTTTTTTTTTGCATTATTTATTCTTGAAAATACTAAACAATAAAAGGGAAAAGAGGAATTCAACAGCATGAGTAATTAATTAACAAAGCCACCTAATGATAGCAACAGCAACAAATGCGGATTCAGCAAAGAAAAAATGCACATGTTATTTGGAATCTAGTTTATGAACGAAGTAACATAATTTTTAAAGAATAATCAAGCAAATGCTGATAAAAATCTGAGTCAAGAAGCAATAGACCACCCCATACGACTTTCACAAACAGAACCTATACAATACTCAGGGCTTCATGTGTCACTAAAAACGCGGAGAAATGCAGTGACCATAAAGAGTCAAGCATACTTGAGAATTATGAACCACCATTGATACTTGTAATGACTATAACTCAACAGTTCAGACCTTTTATCAAACAAGTTATGAGCAGAAACTATTAGCAGAAGATTGAGTCAAGGGTTATCCACGAGATAAAAAAAAAAATTCAATACGGAAAGAATGGTGGCGGAAAATACCTGACGGTGGCCGGGGAACGTATTCAGAGAACGACGACGGAGAAACCTGTTCTACCACTCGTGTTCTGCGTTTCACCGGGTACAGTTGGGGAACAAAGAAAATGACTTGGAATTTAAAATTTTGATGTGCTTATTTTTAACAATTCTACTGAAAAAGTTATTTCCAAGAAGGGTATGGGTTATATTTAAATTATAGGTTATTTTGTTCCCTAGTTTTGTTACTTAATTTTATTCTTAATTTTAATTATTCATGATTTAATTTTTTACATAATTTTTATCTCCTAATTTTAAATTATCGGTAATTTAATCAAATTACAACCGATAGTAACTCCCCACACCAGGGTTACTCTTTTTAATTTTTACGTTTCCATATTTTCACTCTTTTGTTTAAAGTAGAAATAACTATTAATGAAAAACTAAAAAATAAACAAAGTTATGTGTAATTGACAGTTAAAGATTGAAATTGTGTATAAAAATTCAAAAACCAAAATGACAGAATTTATAAATATATAGAGATCAAAATTCTAATTAAGTATAAATGGTAATAAACTTTGATAGTCGTATAGTTATTGATTACGAAAGTAACGATTAAAATTTTCATCATTTATATTTGATTAAACAAAGTTTATTAGTAACAATCAGTGACAATTCATCTGCTATGCTATGCATATGCATGTTCATTTTTTTCATAGTAATAAAATTATTATTATTATAATTATAAAAGTAAATTTAAATAATTTTGTTGTAGGTAGTTTTTTTTTTTTTTTAAATAACCTTTTTGTTATAAATAGTTATTTTAGTTTAAAAGAATAATTAAATTTAAAAAGAATGGTTAAAAAAAAAAAATGGTTAAATCTAAAAAAAAAA
>Ga0209589_1008940_pt1 | contig 15417 bp, 10 predicted proteins | sample CowpeawhiteBW_FD_187525 | JGI IMG/M metagenome (GOLD analysis project Ga0209589, IMG submission 187525) | Root nodule microbial communities of legume samples collected from California USA - Cow pea white BW (SPAdes) (version 2) | ecosystem: Host-associated > Plants > Roots > Nodule | place: USA... | reverse complement strand
GGTAAATCCAAATGCAATGTTTTTATAGAAAAAATAGCATATCTGCATAAAAGAATTCAACAAGATATCAGCAGCAATTTTTTGGACAAAGTTGCCTAATTTTTAATCTAAACAAGTGTGATATGGTTTAATGCATTCCCAAACACATGCATTCTTACATAGCAGACAGAAAATTGTGAGATCTTTTTCATCTGGGGACTAAACCAATCTACTCATCTATATAAGAAGCAACTAGAACTTTTTGTAAAACTCAGTTTTCAAGTAATGAAATAAAGTTTCTTTTCTATCCATTGTTATTTCTTGAATTCTGTTATTCCCTCTTTTCTGTTACTTCAGAACATTGAGGAACTAAAGTTGGACTGTGAAACAATTGAATAGGTGAACACTAAATCTTTAAGTGTGAGACATAGATGGATACATGGTTTTACCATCATTGATATACGGCGATAACACCAATGCCCATGTACCAACAAAAGACGTTCCAGAAACCGGAATTGAGCTATAGCAAAATCACTTGCCATTACAGCCTGCAGTCAACATTTATTCACAAATATCAGAAATTGGGACCCTGTCATTCAAACTCAATTCATCATTAGCTTATCATTCAAAAATTGGCATGTACATTCAAAAATGTTAATGATGTTTGTAGGATTGCTGGTTTTGAGTAGTTGTTACTAAAACAAATGTTTTTATATACCTATTACTCGTTATTTGGTGATGGTTTACTTTTTATTTGTTCTTCTTGTGATTGTGATGTAGTTTTAAACAATGACTTCAGTGGGTAGTTATTAGGCAATACAGTTACTTTCATATAAAGCTTATGAGTTTCCCATGGATATGAAACAGTGAAGTTTTCATTTCCTTTGCCTCTGCAGAAATTAAATTTCTGGATTTCTTTCCTTATTAGATTTAAAAACAGAGAAAAGGTACTAGAAAAATTCAGTAGATAATCATCAATGCTAATATGATAGGGAACACAATTATGTTAAAAACTAAGAACAAAACCACTCAAATTCTAACCTTACAAGTTATTAAACAACTTTGGGGTATTGGGTATTATTCTAGATGTGAAAAAAAGAAAGGGAAGTCATTGTATGGAAAGTAATGGGCAAGATAACCAATTAAACTAGATGCCTTTTAAGAATATTTTTCCTTGAGGTAATGAATAGATGTCAAACCCAACTTGTTTCAGAGTTCATAAAAAGTGTTCAATCCAAAGACTGAGTAATAAGATCACCCCACCAATCACCAAATCCAATGTAGAAAATTAAAACCAACTTCCTTCACAATGCTGAATTTTATGAGTTTAGGCACTATCTACATGGCAATTTGATTGCCTTAAACATATTCATGGGATTTGGCACCTGAACACAGTTTCTGAAAGATAGACGTTTATCCTAACAAGCCTGATGGAAACAATTAATGGCTTTAACATTACCTGCATCCCTTCCGCACCACTAATACCAACTCCAATATCGGCCTCCTGAAGCATGCCAACATCATTTGCCCCATCACCAATGGACAATGTTGTCTTCCCCGTTCCCAATTTTACCAACCTTGTAACCTGCATATTTTTTTGTTTGACATGATTATAATATTTTAACAACCTAAGCTATGATTATACTCAACTACTCAATGAATGTATATTATTTATATGACAGAAATTCAAATTGCACACCCATAGTACTCACACGAGCTTTCTGTTTGGGTGAAGATCGACAACATATGACAGAAGCACAACTAATGGCAAGCTCAAAGAAGGACCTTTCCAAATTCTTGCTAAGAGAATAATCCAAGGACTTCCCATCGATTATCAAGCCAAACCCAGAAGAACTTCCTTTATTTGCATTAGAACTCTCCTTTGCAGAGTTGATTTGTGAGATTCCTTCTCCAATTTGCTTCTTAATGCTTTCAAGAGAAGCCTAAGAAATTTTTGTATCAAAGATCTACAATAGTGAGAGAAAATTAAATTCCAAAAAAATTCTAAGGCCGTGTACCTTTGCTAGAGCCTGTTTGTCCCCTTGTTTTTCCAAGTATAGGATATCTGAGGAATCAAGAGTGATCACTATCTTTTTCATGTCCTTTCTAAGTAAACTGCAAGCATACCTGTACAAAGAAAAGGGTGGAAAATAAGTTCAATTTTACACAACCTTCTCATAGAAAGAATCTAGAACAAGCCATGCTAATGTACCCTATGTTGACAGCAGTTTCCATCTTGTCTCCAGTCAATACCCATAACTTGATTTTTGCCCGTGCAAGCTTTTCAATACACTCAGGAACCTGTATTTCCATGTCGAATAAGCTCTATTAACTAATCAAGAACAAAGGTGTTTAGTACCTCATTTTTTTCCCTGTTTTTGTGGTCTATGTCTGAAGCCAAAGTTCAATTTTTGTCAGAAACTTCTATTTTGTTCTCACGGGGTATATAATTGTTGGAAACTTGCCTTGCAAAGACTTGCATAATTAGAATTAGGAAGATTAAAAACTTTGTACTTACCCCCTTTTGCAGTCTATCCTCAACTGCAGTAGCACCGAGAAGTATCAAATCTCTTTCCATCTTGTCAGCAGCTGCATCCACAAGTGCATCTCGGTCTTCTGTTACAGAAGTTTTGACCTTTGAAAACTCCTTATCCCATAACTTATACTCTTCTTCATCAAGTTCACGGTATGTGACTACAAGGGTTCTTAAACCAGCCTCGGCGTACCTTTTGATATGATCCCTGGTTTCAACCTCAAACTGTCTTCCATCTTTTGAGAGCCTTTCAAACATTACACTGAATATATGCAGCAAAATACACAATTTGATGTAACTACATGCAACTTACTATTAACAACTCCATTATTCAAAAAGCATGGGATAATAATTGAAACCTGTCTGCACCCTTGCTTAGAAGCAATAATTGGTTTTCCACATTCCTCACTATCACTGACATTCTTTTGCGGGAACTGCTGAACTCCAAGACATGCAGAAGCTGGTACACTCTACTAGTCAAAAATTAAACCAACGAACAGTAAATTAAAAACAGATTTTTTAAAATATGAAAATGCAACAAAATTATAATATGATATGAAAAGACTTGTTCAAAGCTTCTTAAATTGGTCTCTCTGCGCGGACCAGATGTATCAAACAGGTCCAAATCTATTGACAGAATTTATCAGAAATAAAGACAAAGAATACAAACTAGAAATGTATACCACTCAATGGCAGTATATGAATCAAATAATTTATAAATTTTCAAGTAGAATTTTCTCTTAGTAAGAGTTATAGATGATTCTTCTATTCATAGGAATTGAATATAGGTACTAAGAGGTTTTCAACAATTCACACACATGTGATAAAAATGATTTTCTTATAGTTGGTAAATTTTGTTTACATTTGTTTTGCTTCTCTTTTTCAAGATATTGAATCTTACGACCTTTACTATTATCCTTTTTCAGCCAATGTTCTTCCAAACAAGAAAGGATTTAATTATTCCCCTCAATCTTTCATCCTAAAAACAGAAACACAGACACTTTCTGAGAATCTTTACCTTTACATGTGCTTTTGCAGAAAGGGAAATTTCCCTACAACTATAACTTTTATCATCCAACAACAGAAAATTCATAATTGACTTTTTCTTTTATGGGTCTTATATGCAATGAAATCAGTTGAATAGATATATGAAGATGTAAACGGAATGGCAAACCAAAACTTTGAAAATCCTGCTATAATTTTGTTTTAGTGAGAATCCTGATAAAACTTTGTTGACAACAGAAGCTGAACTACTCTATTAAATGAAAACTATATAATCTAATCTGAGATGATAACTTTGACCACCAACATTGTGGCGAACATATCAGAAAATGAGGCAGATATGTATAACTAAAACAGACATGGTAAAAGGAGCTAGCCAACCTGTCAACCTTTTTTCCAGTTTCATAATTCAATTCGTGCAATGATATGCTTGTTTGTGTCCTTGCAAAAAACTCAAAACCGAGCTCCCTTGCTGCTATGACAAAAGCTGCTTCATCTGGTGACTCGGCCTCATAGGAAATTTCTCCGGACTCTTTATCTTCATCTGGAATAGCTGTGTGACAAATAGCTAAAACTCGGAAGAATTTCTGTATGAAATCTGGATATGGTTCATTAACCCATTGTCCGTTCACTATGCGCTCGTCTCTAAAATTAAAGCCCTTAACTGGATGCAGAGAATCAACTGACTCATTACTCTGGCCCAAGAAATCAGATGATCCACCATCATCATCAGATTCCCCACCTTTTCCTCTCCTAGCAAGTGCCTTCTCCACTTCTGTCATACCACGACCATATGCAATGCCCCCTATTGAACATTTCACAAACTCCATTGAGTTACATGTCAAAGTACCAGTTTTGTCACTCAATATTGTATCAACCTGGCCAAGTTCTTCATTCAAATTAGACGTGCGTGCATGAGCCGGCCTATCAGATTCTTCATAATACATTTCTTGGTCTTGGTTGATGAAAATGCTCTGCAGAACTTTCACAATTTCTATGGACACGTAAAGTGATATCGGAATTAGATATCCATACAACATAATGGCAGTCAAAAAATGAAGGAGAGCAGCAAGTGTTGCCCTTCTGGGATCATAGAACACAGTTGCATTGTCCGGACGAAGATACCATCTTCTATACCTTCCACCACTAATATCCCTTTTGGTCTCAATACCAAAAAAGACAGAACCAATAAAGGATATCAAAACCAAGGTACTGAAGAGGATGTAGATTATCTTATCCATTTTCCTCTCAATTTTGCTTCTCTTGGACGGAGGATCGGTCGAATTCTGCATAACTTTCGTATCATGGCCGGTAAAGATAACAATGCCATAGATAAAATCAGTGTTTTTCAACTTAGAATCTCTTAACAAGATCTGCTGCAAGGAAAGAGGATATTCTTTACCATCATGTTGTAAAGTTCCAATAAATGAGTACAGATTTTCATTGGGATCCTCACATTTAACCACAGCCCTAAACTTTTGTAGAGATTTTTCATCATGAAGATGAACTGTCACCTCCAAAGCATGCTTTAATTTTAGATTAGTTTCTCCATCAAGATTCATAGTCTCGACATAACAAACCCCATCACCATAGCTTGATGAAAGCAAAAGAAGATCAGCAGGAAAGTATTCATCCTTGTACACTTTAATGATATCACCAACACGGAGTTTCTTCCATCTAGTCTCCGTAAATGTATAATTTCTACCATATACCTGAACCTTTCTGTTGTTTGCCTCTACATCCTGAAGAAATACATGAATGATAATGTAGGGTACATCAATGGGGAAAAAGCTTTCCAGAAAACACAAAGATTTAAAAGAAATCAACCAAAAGGGTGACTCAACAGAACACAAAAAGTCAAGTACATCCTAAGCAAATGACTAAGAGAAAAGAATATTCAAAAAAGGCTAAACAAGTTACATAGGCATATAGCAGAACTTAATTACATGACATAATAATAGTGTGCATCAGAATCATCTCGTAGAATTGAATTGTCTTTTTAAGAATCAAGAAAGATGAAAATTATCAAACACAAATTGACATGTACAAGAATTATATTATACTACATATGTTCAAAGATAAAGGAGAGTTTTGCAATACCCCTTTTTTCCACTTTCCAGAAACAAAGGAGAATTCAAATATAATAATTTTCTAACATTAGAGCATTGTAAGATAAGGAACCTACTCGTTGATCATCTATAGTAACCAGTAAGGGGAAAATTACTCTCGTTTTTCTATTAATTCATAACTTTCATTATACCAAAAACAGAAAACTAATACCTGTTTTCTCCTCCTCCAATCTTCCACAGCTTCCTTGGCCATAGTAGCTCCAATCACAACCAGCAAAGGAGCAACAATACTCAGAGCAGTAAAAGGTGCCAATGGACTAAATGAAACACACGCAACAATGAGAAAGTAGATATTTGCAACCCTTCTGAACTGCTCAAACAAAGACTTGGGGATAAAATTAAAAGCTGTATACTTGGTTGTTGAAACATAATTGCCTCCATAACTCAACTGAACTGCTTCAGGGTTATCTGGATCATTGCAGTACACGACCCTGGAGTACCCTTTCTGCCCAATTTGGGAATGGCCATCTCTGAAAGGAGATTTCAAACAAGAAAAACTGTACAGTTTGCTGAAATGTATCCTCCTTTTGCTTCTCCCTCCCGGCATTTTCCAAATGGGGTGTCTAATTGTGTAAGTGTGTAAGTCTTTTCTCTTCACACACAAAACCCAGTTATTCCTCTACTTCTCCAAGGGATCAAAGAAGCACCCATCATTCATAACCCCGTCAAGCACAGATTTTGATCCTCACCTTCTATGAGCAGAATGAAAGCACCAAAGAACAAGGCCAGAAATTTTAAAAATAATAATAAAAATAATGAAAATTAGGCCAACCCCTTCACCTAAAAATGTCTACACTCAATTAATATGACAAGAACCACCCAACATGGCAAGTCAAAGATAAAACAATGGAAACAGAGAAAAAAAAAGCAAACAAGCTTTGATCCCTTCAAACAAGAACACAAAGCCACAATCACAGCCAAAATGAGCTAGAAAAAGTGTGCTCTGAAATTTGAAAACCCCTTAAGGTAAAACTTTGGGAATTCCTTCCCCTCAATGGAAGCTGCAGATGTCTCTTCCTTGCAAGTCCAACCAAACTGTTTGTGGAGAGAGAAACAAAGAAAGAGAGAGAGAGAGAGAGAGAGAGAGAGAGAGAGAGAGAGAGAAAGGATCAAAAAGTAAGAGCTTGGTATGAGTAGCAGTTAACTTTGCCGCTTCTAAAAGCAAACAAATGAGAGAGACAGAGAAACATTGATAGAACCGACTACCGAGCTGGTCATTACTATTAGTTTAGTATTCTGCTAAAATTTACTGTCTTTCGCTTCGATTCATTCACCAAAGAAAACATGACAAAAATAAAAATAAGTAGACCGAAAAACAGGTGAATAATACTGAATAAAAAAATAATGACAATAATAGAAACAGTATAATAGTATAGTGTACCCTTTGTTTGCATGAAGAAGAGTAGCACTTAGATGGAAAAGTTGGTGCAATCCACAAACACTTTTTGACGTTTTTGTTTGTTGCTTTGTAACACGTGTTGTTACATTGACAACAACAAACCCTGATGATACAGATAGATACTTCTTCCTTGTCCTCTGTCACAAACTCTCACTCATCTCCTCTGGTTAATATATTTTAGTGCCTTCATTCTACTTTTTCAATATATTTTATTGCCTTCATTCTACTTTTTCTCATTTTTCTTATTATTATTTCAACAATTTTATCATCATATCTTTTCCAAATTCTATTAATAAATACTCTTAATCAAGAAACTCAGAGAGAGACAGAACCTTATTCCAATGGTATATTTTTATTTACTTTACTGCTTGGTTAAATTATTCTTTGGTCTGTGTTTTATTAATGAAAATATAATTTTGTCTCTTGATTTGTAAAATCATAACAATGGCATGTTGATTCCTACAGTAGTAAGAAACAAGAAAAGGAGTCACCATCATCCCAGCCATGAAGAAAGAAAACTGGAAATGGACATGCAAAGTGATAACGTTTGGATATGAATAGAAACTTCCAAAAGTTACCATGACAAGTTAAGGGCATGTGACCCTGCACAACCTCACAAGTCTAGGGCATGTGCCTCTGCATCTTCTTCCATTAATATGTTGGGAAATCAAATTAAACCCTTGTCATTTGCTGCTTCCTACTCCAATATCCAACATAAAAAAATAAATATATATATATATATATATATATATATATATATATGTAAAGAAAATATTAGAAATCAAAAGGAAAACTTTCAGAATTTATTGTAGATGTAACACAATGAATTTGAAGAAAACATTTCTAGCTGTTTATACTGATTTATGCAGATTTACATGAAAAGGGAACTGTGAATTCTTGCTCCACTTCACTCCTCAAAAAAGAAATGAAATAAGTTGATAAAAAGAAAAAATAATAGACAATTTCATTGAATCTCCTTCTCGTATAATTTTTTAAATGTGTATAATTTTCTAAAAACACTATTTGTTATTTAGTGAATCTTATAATTAACATAATATATTTTTTATTTTATCACATTTATAAAATATTTCTTTCATTTTTACTGCTTTTTCTTAATTTCAATAATTTTACTCTTTACTTTATTTGTCTATCTTTTTTTTCACTCTCTAATTAAACCAAAGCTTACTCTAAAATTATATATTCTTAAGTATATTTATGTTTTATAGTTCAGTTCTTTAGATTTAGTATTTAAAAGTTAAAAATGCTTTTTTTTCAAATTTAAAGGACTAAAAAGTTTTAAGAAAAATAAAAGGCAAAACAAGATTCATCTAAAACTTTAGAAACTTAAGCGATTTTTTTAAATTAGGGTAGACTTTTGGAATAAAAGTATTTTAAAAAGTATGACGTTAATAACACCTAGCCAGCAATTATTTTTGCTTTAACTTTCCCGTGGATTTTGTGGCAGAGCTTTTCCATTTTTATTATATACTTTTGAAAAGATTTTTTTTTTCATTTTTCACGATTAATATTTTTAATATTTTTTTCATATCTCTTCACTTTTTCAGACGAGGTTTAACTTTTCATTGTATTTTAGGTATGAAGTTTGCTATACTTTATAGTTAGTAGTTGGATTAAGACATAATTAATCACAATATAATATAAGCTTTTCATACTATATAATAGTTTAAAGAGATAAGGAATTTCTCCGGTGGGACCTACCCTAGACCTAAATCACAACAACACAACACAACCTTCATAAAGTTAAGTAAGCATTGCATTCATGGTCATATAGAAAAATAGTAGAAGGTATATAAAATAAAATAAAAAATTAAACATAAGCATTTGGGATTAAACCATGATATAAAACCTTCATAAAATATCATTTTTTGATATAAAAATTCATAAAAAATCCATTTTTTGATATAAGTGTTGTATTATAGAGAAATAAGAATAGAGTTATTATGTGTGTAAGAATTGAGGAGGAGAGTAAGCAGTAATGGTGACATGTGGTCCTGTCCTAAAATTGAGGGCAACTTGGCAGTTGGTACCTTTGAATAGGGTTGGAAAATTCCCAAACATGGCATGACATGCTATCAGCCCCATCATGGCCACCTTTCTCTCAAACAAACACCAATGGTTATCCTTTTATTCTCTACATTACATACTAGATGTGTTCAAGGAATCTAGATACACATGTTATATATTCTTAATTTATATATAAGATCAATTGCTTATATACGTATTTTTGTAATTTTTTAATTTTTGACATTGACTTTTATTATAATTCATGAAATCATAAAAAAAACATGGGTTAAATATGTTTATGTTTCTTAACTTTAAGTGAAATTTGAAATTAGTCATTTTTGAAACTTTGGTTCAATTTAGTTTCTCAACTTTAGAACTGTGTGAATTTAGTCATTTTCAACCAGATTTTGTTAAGTTTATTTAACGTTTCAATCAGATTTCATGATAATATTTGAATTGTTTATACAGTTTGACACATTTTCGCTTCAACATTACCTAAGAAGCTATCATGAAACGTGTTTGAAACGTCAAATAAATTTAATAAAATTTTGTTAAAAAAACTAAATTTATATATTTCTAAAGTCGGTAGACTAAATTAGGTCAGAGTTTAAAAGAAGAACAATTCCAATTTTCTTAAAATTAAGAAAATATATATATATATATATATATATATATATATATAACCTAACCTTAAAAACAATATGCAAGTTTGACTATCATGTTTTCTTTGTAATATATTCAAATAGTTATCTAATTTAACCGAATATGTATTTAAGTTCGATTAAATTGAAAAAAAAGTATATTATTTTAAATGTGACTTTAACTCATTTTTCTTAATTTTTCTTATTTGTAGGTTAAGTAATTTAAAGTAGATTTATATACGATTTATCAATATTAATTTTTTATATATTTTTTTATTATGATTATTTATTTCTTTTAGTTAAATAAATGAACATTTTTAAGTTTTTTTAAATATTCGATAGTATTTAAATATTTTGAATGTTTAAATTATTTATCCATCTAACTATATGAGCTAACATCTTTAGTTTTACTTACCGGTCTTTATAATATTACTAATCAAAATAAATTTTATTAATATTAAAGTAAAAAAGTGTCAAATAATATAAATAACACAAATACTATTATAAAATGTGTTTAACGTTTTAAATATGTTTTTTGACTATATTATTAAAGTGAAAATATATCAAACAATATAAACAACTCAGATGTTATCATAGAATGCATTTGAAACAAAACGTCAAATAAACTTGATAAAATTAATTTAAAATAACTAAAATCCTAACATTTATAAAGTTTCGAAGAGAAACTAATTTCAACTTTTGCATAAAAACTAATGAATCAAAAACATATTTAACTCTAAAATTTATATTAATACATGTATATACTATTACAAAATAAAGATATTTTGATATATTCTTAAATAAAACAATTGTCACTTGATAATTAATAAGTTAATTCTTTATTATAAATTTTAATTAATTTAAAATCATATATTATTATATTATTAAAGTAAGTTATGTTGACTTGACGGTTTATTTTTCTTAGATGTTAAATTATTAGTTATTATAAAAAGTAGGGTTTGCATCATTCAGCTTTAAGTTCATGATGCTATTGACCCATTTGCTCATTAGATGTGTAGACAAGACATTTTGCCGTCCTGGAATTTGTCACTTTGGTTGTTGTGTTTCGTTGAACTTAATATTATTTTCATGTTCTATTATTAAATTTCAAATTAATTTCTAATTAAATCTATATCTTAAATTCTAATTAATTAGAAATTAATTAAAATATAATAATAATAAAATAATTGTGAGAAATTAATTTAAACTCTAATCTATAAATTAATTATAAGTTTTTATTAATAATAAATATTATTTTAGATATTAATAATTTTTAATTTATAAAATAATGTTTAATTTAGTCAATATAATAATTCATTAATTTTCATAAATTAATTATTTAATGATTTTTTACAATGTTATATACCAAGTTATTTATTTAGTACAATTTTATCTCTTATATTCTTCACTTCCATTTATATTTCTCTCATATGAAACACTTCCATTTTTCTTAAATTTTTTCTTTTCATTTTCTCTTTTCCGAATTTCTTTTTCAAAATGTATTCATTGAAACGATGAAATTTAATAAACAATAAATATGATGAAGGTACTAGGCAGTAAATGTGGTGATAAGAGAGCCACGTGTACATATGACCCACTTTACATGTAGGGCCACGTCAGCATAAATTAGGGTTGTAGTAAAACGTGTCAAACCCTACAACGTACAAGTAAACCTGTCACAGACCCTCCTCCTCCTTATTATTATTTTTTTCATTATTTGTGTATCAACATTTTTCTTTTTAATGGTAAAATTTTATTATGTTAGATTAATAATAATTACTGAAATTAATTTATGATATAATTGATGAAAAGTAGCAAAAAAAAAATGAAAAGAATATATAATCGAGAAAAGACGAAAAAAATAATAATAATACAGTGCTTGTTACACTTCAATGGTTGGCCATTTATTTTCTTTCTGTATAAAGAAATTAATGTGCATATTTATATGGTTGCTTGTTTATATTGCAAAAGTGAAAGAAATAATAGAGAGGAAAATGACATTTTCTTATTACATTATGGATAGACAGAGACGTGGTATTTATCCATAATTTAATGAATAATATATATGGTATGGTAGAAAGAGAGAAAATAGAGATAATATTGAAGAATTTTGTTCATTTTTAGAAGCATGAAAAGTATAATATTAAATGAACATGATTGAAATTATTGATAGATATATTCTATAAAGTGACACAAGTTTGAAACCTTGGAACACACATTGTGCTGTGCATGATGTCTTGCTTCAAATCATGTTAATAAGAATTTTGTGTGGCGTGTCGTTTTTGGTTTTCAAACATTTTGGTCTCTAAAATGTTTTGTATTCTTTGGTTATGTAGTTAGCACAAGTTATTCCTCTCTTAAGGGGAAAGTGTATATTCCCCATGTGACACAAAGAGAAAAAAAAAAATTATTGAATCTTTTGAGAGAGGGTCATTGGATAGATATAACACTAATGAAACATAACATAAATTTACACATAAGAGATTGATATCACTCTTAATCCAAAATTTTAAGATAATGGGTTTATGGGTCTTGATGCTTATATGATATTTCACTTTCTTACTTTTACTCAATATAAAATTTAGACTTACACTTGAATTTTTAACAAAATAAATTCCTTTATATAATTATACGCAGGCTTATAAATAAAACATTGTCACACCTATATGAACCAAAGGTTGGTTATACAACCATTTTATAAATTGGAATGGCTTGTTATTTTGTTTTAAACAATTTCGTGGTTTTTTATGAGAACTTATTTCATAGCATTTATCAATTTTAAATTTTATATAAGAAAATATAGAAAGCCTTCAAAGTATAGTAAATCAATCATATATATTATGATTAATTTTCGTTCAATTATAATACAATATAATTTTATACAAATTGTAGATCGGGCATTTGCTTATTTGTTGATAAGGAATATATACAAATTATAAATTATAATTTAGGTTGTTATTATAATTGACAATTTAGACTAATCGTATTATTTGTAAATTGATTTTTATCATGTTCATGCAATAATAATGAAATTTTCAAGATAGTTTGCTAAATAAAATTTTATACATAAGATATATTTCAATAATATGTGAAATTATATTATTTCATCATTTATAGGTGTATCAAAAGATTATCAACATTCGAGATTTTTTTGTGTGAAACAAAGTGCTAATTACGACTAATAAATATTAATATCGGCAAAGAACTGATCCATTGAAAATCTCATGTGAATCTTCAAATTTTTAAATGAGGGTAATAGCTCAAAATGTAAATAATGGTCCCAACTTTTCTTTCACCATATTACCGATGTATTCTCAACAAGAGATATAAGTATAATATTTCCAAAACACTAATAAAATTTTTCATATTTTATAAGATTTAAAAAATATATTTATAAGAAAAGACTTTTTTTTATATTTTTTTCAAAAATTTTAATTAACATATAATTCCTTCATATATAATTATTTTTTATAAAATTATAAAATTTATAAGTATTTCTTACGAAATTCGATGAGAAAAGTGTTTTATACAAAATATTTTTTACAAAAAAATTAGTACCAATTAAAAAATATTTTTCATAATAAATTTATAAGTATTTCTTACTAAAAAATTTAAAAAACTAAATTGACAAAAAATATTTTTTTTTAAGTAATGAAAGTTTGGTACACATGTAATAAACAAAAAAGTTAACAATGAATGTATTCTTAAAATAAATGAGATTTATATAGAATTTAAAAAAAAAAATAGTCTAATCCTAAAAAGCTTCAATGACAATACAATTCACTAAAGTTGTTATATATTGTAGAAATTAGAGTAGAATTTTGGCAACAACAATTAAAGTTGGGTATATGGAAACGCATTTGGCTATGGCTAAGAAGTCAATGATCGTGGGCTCAAATGGATTATTGGGTGGTTCAAATGTTTAGGAATGTGTCTAAAGTGAGGTGGTTGGAATTTTTTTTGTGGTGGATAAACATGCACACCTCTTTCTTTTTCAAAATCACATTATACTAATTATTGCATAATATCACATTCCATTCACCCTTCATGGACCAAATCCTTGCTCTTAAATACACTTTTTTAGATTATTTTCTTAATACTAAAAAAGTGTGTAAATTTTCTAATTCATACAAGTTTTACTTGTATTATTGGTTTTCTCTCTATTGGATCTTTCTATTTAGTAATAATGTTTCTTGTAAAAATTGTCAAATTTGAAATTTATCACTAGCTATTAATACTATAACCAATCACAAGAGAGAAAAGTAATTTTGAATTTTAACAACTATTTATTTGAAAATTGTAGTAAAAGAATTATTTGTTTTTTTTATTAAAATTACTTTCTATTAGTTTTCATAGCCATTAGGAATGTTTTATTTAGATGTTTAAGTATTTTGTAGTCTTAACCTTTAGCATAATAGTTTTGATATTCTTTGGTAATTTACTATATATATAATAGTACACTTTGAATTGTATGAAATCTTGAATGTATTGGTATGTTGCAGGTTATTGGATAAGCCAAAAAACAAATCCTATATTTTAAAAAAAAAAATAGGCTTATTACACGATTCATACACTAACCAATGTAATATACACGATTTGTACATGACCAAGAGATATTACATCGGTTCATACATTAACCGATGTAATATCTCCCTTCGCCTGATACAACACCAGTGAAATAACCTATGTAATAGGAGATAAATAACTAGTGTAGTATCACTTTTTTGTATTAGTGAGAAATACAAATGAAGGAAGATGATAATGAAAAGGAACGAGACATGAACCTAATAAGAGGATAATGAAGTGTACCAAGCTAAAGTAAGAAGAAGAAGAAGAGAGGAACAACTCATCTTTTGTGGCGAAGGAGAAAAAGTTTACATTCAATAGTGACTTTTGCAAGCAAAACAAAAATGAAATAGATTAAACTATTCAAGACAATACATAATACGATTCAAATAAAAAAGTAGTCTATTCAAGACAGTATAGACTACAATTTTAATTAATTATTTACCAATAATTTAAAAAATGTCATTGCTTAAATATATTTTACATTTTTATAATAATGTGTAGTTAACATACATATATTTATTTAATAATAATAATAATAATAATAGTAATAATAACAATAACATCAATAATTAATAATTAATAATTAAAATGTTAAAATAGTTGTTTTAGATTGAGTTACATGATTTCCTTGAGCAACATGAATACGTAGTATACGAACTTGTTTTAGAATGGAACGTTTTTCCATCATGATTGTGTCGTAAAGTCTAGATTTCGAATTTCAAACCTTAAAGTACATAAATATGAAATTAGTTGTATAGCAATGACTTTGGTTGGAAAAGTTTTCATGGCATTCATTGATTTAAGAGATAAGTCACATACACATGAAAAATAGGTTAAGAAAAAGTTTGAAATTTTTGTGCTGAATTGCAAGTTCAACAATCATTTTCTTTTCTGAATAGTAATTTTGGCTTTTCTTAATTCTTTATTTGAAATTTTAGTTTTTTGTTATTTTTCTACTTATTTGTTTTCACCATTTTAAAAAATCTACAGTTAAAAATAAAGAATATATGTGATAAATTTATCTTATGACAAATAAAGAGAAAAATAAGAAAATATAGAATGAAAATTAGATTAAGATTGAAGAGAGAATATATATATATATATATATATATATATATATATATATATATATATATATAT
>Ga0209589_1008935_pt1 | contig 15426 bp, 10 predicted proteins | sample CowpeawhiteBW_FD_187525 | JGI IMG/M metagenome (GOLD analysis project Ga0209589, IMG submission 187525) | Root nodule microbial communities of legume samples collected from California USA - Cow pea white BW (SPAdes) (version 2) | ecosystem: Host-associated > Plants > Roots > Nodule | place: USA... | reverse complement strand
ATTTTTATTAATTTGACAACATCTTCAAAACATTCTTTTTAAACCAAATTTTTACAATCTTTTAACATTATGCTTTACTCTTTTTTGTATTTACAAATACAAAAATTCACTTCTTTTTTTTTTTTTCACTTTTCTAGATCATTGTCAAATGAATGTTATGTTGCGTCAAACAATTTTTTCCCAAACAAAAATAATTAAAAAAGGGTAAGATTTAGGCTATACCGAAAAAATGTTTTTTTTTTTTTACACCAGATGCATCATTTTGACAATTCACTTCTTTAAGGATATTTTGGTTTGATGATTAAAAAAGTTATAAAAAAAATGTTAAAAGGTAAAGTATGTATAAAAATTTGTTGACAGTGTTAACATTCAGCATTTAGGCATAGAAGTCAGTGAAATAAAATGCAGAAAACTACCAAACATTTGGAACATGAAGTAAATCATATCAGAAATCAGATGAACAACAATTGAACCTTGCATTGCTCTAAACATTTTTCTCCAAACATAACACAGTGAAACCACACAGTTTTGACAAGGAAGTTCAAAAAAACAAAAAATGAGGAATCCCATTTGCATTAATCACGGAAATAAAGTGAAACAGGAAAAAAAAAAACAGAAGATGGTGGTGGTGGTGATGGTGGTACTAAGAAGGTGGAAAAAGCTTATCAAGTCTGCATGGTAAAGAGTAGAACTCATCATTCTTAACATCTGCACTGTACAAGCTGAACCTCTCCCACCACTGCAAACTTATGTCTTTACGTGCACAATCATCTTCACGAGACAATGTCACATCCAAAACGAAACCAACCAAAGCTGCAACTGTTGTGTGGGACATCAACATCACACTCACAACATCATTCAACTGCACCACATTCATTCAAATCAAATCAATGAATCATAACAAAAAAACTGTACACCACATCACATGAATCAGATTTCAATCATGGGGGTTTGGGTTAAAGAGATTTCACCCATGAGGGAATTCCCCTATGCTCCTTCACGTGATAGTATTCTGTGAAATATTGTGGTATTGAGAGGCCCAGGAAGAACGAGAATCCCAACACAAATTTGGTTCTGAAATTGTTCAGGTTGCAGAATTGGAGAAAACCAAGCCCCCCAGAAGCTGCATAATATTCCAAAATCGTATTTAACATTACTAAGTCCTTTTTTCAACCAACCATAACACCACAATGAACACTAATCAGAGAGAACTTACAAACGTAGCCGAATAACACACAATATAATGCTGCTATAATTGGCATGGGTACTGAAGCAAAAAATGCTCCCACTTTTCCTAGTTGAAGAGAAAACAGCATGTGTTATCATACTTTAACGAAGAGAAAAAACAAAATTATGGAAAACATAGCCAATTAAAGAAAATTATCGGTTCATGAACAATAGTATCAAATCCTGTCTTATTAGTCAAACGAACTGAGGTGTATGTTGGATGTCCAACGTTAGTATACACCACGACTCTGAAATTATGAATAGAGCCTATCATTGGTTCATGAAATATAGTTTCTAATGCTATCATATTAGATACACCAACCCATCATAATTAACAAGGTGAGAGTTGCATATACTGATATAAAGTAGTTTTGGCAATGTTAGTATTCAACTTTGGATCTCAAATACTAGTGTTGTGCCATATTCTTCTCCGAGACTCTGAAATCATGAATCGTATATATATATATCACATTGGTTACCATACCGAATATAGAGAAGAGAATCATAAAACCAGATGATATTTGAACCACTCTTCTGCTTCCTGCTTTTGTCAACGCTAACAAACCAGCATTTTCTCTGAAATACAAGTAAAGCACAATCTGAAATAATACAGAGAGAAAAGTGGCCCAAGGTATAAGATAACAAGTTTATAATCCTTACACCGATGCTGTAGACCCGGTTATAGAACCAAACACGCCACTCAGCAAAGCACTTACTCCCTAAAAACACAATAACAATGACACAAACAACTAAAAATAGGTCACATCACATCACAGGTTTTATAACTAGATTCAAGGGAGAAAATTGAAAAATTTAGTGAATCCTACCACCCAACCAGCTCCACGGCTGATAACAGATGGTGGCACTGGTGTGGCACTTCCATATCTTGCTGCAGCATAGCATGTACCAGTATACTGCATAGTTTGAAGTTTCAAGGCAAACAAATAGTTTGAACAAGATGAACATTGAATGATTTTTCAAGTTTGAATGAATCAAGGGGTAAAGTGACTACCTCAAAAAATGAAACAAAGGAAGCAGCGATCATAGCTAAAGCCTCCCCAGCATTGAATGTAGGAGGCCCCCATTGGAAGAAACCAGGAAAATACACCCTGCGTATAAATGCTAAACTTTGACCTCATCTTAAAAGGGCTGAAAGTGGTGTAGCTCATAAACATTTCACATGTTCAAACATTATTAACCATTTTTGAAGAACTATGTTTTCATACATACAACACGTGTGTTTCCTATCTCATGAATTGCTGTTCATGTCACACTATCTTCTCGTTTTCAATCTCATCATTTCTACAATTTTCTTTTGAAAGACAATGTTCAGCTCGGTAGTTCTTAGCAGCGTTTAAATAACTGATCACTGATTGAGAAAACATGTCTGCACTCAATCTTACCATGGAGCGGCTGTAATAAGTCCAGCACGATCGGTGCGGCAATTATTCTGTGTACTTTCTGACTTGTGGTTATACACAGTGCATGAAGTTAGAAACAGTGCAAATAACCATGCAATTGTAACAGTGAAGAGCACTGAATATCGGTCATATATAGGCTTCTTGATGCCAATATAACGATTAAGATACTGCATAAGCATAGAACACTGTCAAACAGTTAGATAAAAAAGTTAAAAAATAAATACTAAATGGTTTAAAGTTTCTTAGGTATTGTCTCTTCACTGTTTTCATCCTGAAATTCTTATTTGAAATCACACACTCCTGTTTTTTAAAATTTGGTCCACCAAGATCAAGTAGGACAAAGCAAACAGGTAAACAACTGTGCAAGACCAACTTGCCTGCGATATGAAAACAAACACAACTAGTGTTGGAAGCCCAATTTCAACACATTCTGCCACCTGCAACATTGATTGGAAAATATAGATGGAGGAAAAGCAATACCAAACTTCTGTCAAACATGAAAATCAAGACATCACAAATACCATTGGGAAACCAAAACGATAGAGGCTGAGTCCTGTGAAAGTTATATAAGGGACTACACTCAGTGGACTGAGGAACCTGAGATGATTGAAGTGGCTAACACTATTAAAAATGTTGATCAAAACTAAGATACAATAGTTATTAAAACAAGATTATCAGATTATGAAACCAGCCAAGAGAATCACACTAACCTAACAGCATTCCTCCAAAAGCCAAAAAATCCAATAGCCATTTGGAAACATGCAGTTATGATCAAGGCACCTTGAATAGCTCTCATTGTCTGAATAAACCTCTAGAAAAATCAAGCACTGAGTCAGAAAATCACTAACAGTAACAGAACAGAATATAAGAAGCAAAAATAGTCTCATTGACCTCATAAGGATCTGTGTATGAATTGTATCTTCTGGCATGGATAATAGAAGTTATAGGTACTATGTAAGTGTATGAACCAACAACTACAATCGGAAGTCGAGTTCCAAACAAGGATTGAAGAAATGTGCTTATTCCAGAAACAAACAAAAGTGTCTGAAACACTCGTGTCTTCTCAGCCTACATTGATCAAACCATTCAGTTTCGTTTCTAATATTTAAAACCTCAAAAGCAAACAAAAAGTTCTTACAACTCCTCCACCCATTTGAGGAACAAGTATGGTTGGAATCAGAACGGTAACTCCAAGAGTCAGAAGGTAATGCTGAAACCCCAATAGCACTGCTTCACCTGCATCATGCAGCAACATTCAGAGTTAATCATATATACTCTTTCAGAAACATTTTAACAAAAAACTTTGCTTCTTTCTATTTTTTGCAAAGATATGTGAGATTTTGTGTTCTAAATTCCAAAAACTTCAAACTTTTTACAGTTCTTATTATCATTATTACAAGTAGACAACAGTGTACTAACGCCATGGAGGAGGACTCAGGATGCAGTATTGAACTCCTGGCAATTGTTCATGCACAGCATGTGGCTTCACCTCCTCCACATTCTTTGCAGCACCTGCGTTTTTGTTAGTAGCACCACCTTTGTTGTCAGTGACAGCACTTGCATGGTTGCATGCAGCATTATCTTGAGACATCTTTTACCAGTATCAGATGAAAGAACTTTTTCAACTTCTGAAATGATTGATCATTTTTCTAATATAAGGAGAATTGTATATGAATTCCAATTAATTTCAATTTAGTAACCAAACATTTCAAGATTAATTTGGTTTAATCAGTTACAAGAATTGGATTTATGCCCCATTATTTTTGTTAATGGTATAAAACGGTCTAGAACATTAATACATTTGTTAAGTGCCATGAAATTATTCCACTTAAAAGTAATTATCACTTTCTTTACCAGGGTTTGGGATTAAAGTATTTTTAAAATTTGAAATCTTACTTGGTTGGATATCTTCCCTTTTGGAAAATTTCATCATACTAAACAAATATTGTTGCTTTTAGATTAAATATTTGGATGCATGGTAGATAACAAAACCAAATAGATTAAAACATATTAAAGAAATCTATTTTATTAATTTTTTAAATAATTACAATAGAGTTTTTATTCCATCTGTCGAATAAAGATCAAGCAAAACAAATTAAAATTATACATGTATAAAACAATTATACAATTATCCAATTTATAGCTACAAGTTTGCTAAAAAGTTTGCTAAAAATTTGATAACAGATTTTTCTCACCTCGCCTTTTTTTTAGAAGATATGTTTATAATTTCTTATTTACATGTTCTGTTGAGAAGACATCACCTTTAAAATTTAGTTGAGTTAGTCCGGCCGAAAGTTGGCCTTTTCAGCAGAGTCTGCCGTAACTAAAATTTGACAGTATTAATATTTAGTTCGGCCTTTTCAGCAGAGTCTGCTGTAACTAAAATTTGACAGTATTAATATTTAGTTGAGTCAACTTTGACTAAAATATGACCAAATTCAGTTGAGTCAACCTCGACCTGACTTTGGTCAAGTTGGCCCTGGTTCAAATTTGGTTGAGTAGGTCCCGAACGAAATTTGACAACAATTTCTGCCGAGTCAGCCGTAAACAAAATTTGGCCTTATTAGGCTAAGTCGACCTCGACCAAAATTCAACCGAGTCGGTCCCATGTTGAAATTCGGCCAATTGGCTTCAACCAAAATTCTGCCAAATTTGATAATGTCGATTCTAAGGACACAAGTTTTAAAAAATTTAATTTAAATTTATTGAATTATGAATTTTGAACTTGATCTAGATTTTAAGTTTGATCCAAATATTTGGATTTGGGTTTTATAAAAACTTCAAACAAGTTCTACGAAAAAAAAATGAATTTGGATAAAAAATCTAATTCAATTATTTGAATCTAAGATGGATGTGGATTAGATAATTAAAAATCCAACCCATGACCATCTTTAATTTACACATTAATTAGAAATATCATCCAAATATCTAATTCGAAACATAAAAAAATATTTTGAATTAAATGTTTCAAAAAATATTTTTTGAATTTAATCTAAAATATTTTATTTTTCAATTTATATTCTAAATTGTATAAGATATTTTCAAATTCGAAAATATATTTCAAAATACACGTTTCAAAATATTTTTTAATATATAATTTGAAATGTTTTTTTCGAATTCAAAAATATTTTGAAATTTTATAATCCAAAATTCGTTAAAAGAAATGCAGAAATAACTTTTAATGAAGGGCAATTTCAAATTTATACATTTTATGGGAGTGCATTAAAAAAAAGAGAGGTGGAGACAGAAACGGCCTTAATGATATGGCTCCTTCTTACTCCAAGTCATGGCATCTGGCAACTGTATTCCAAATTGTATCAAAGAACCCTTTTAAGTTTTACAATTTGAACACAAGTGATGTAGTCTCCAGTACATTACATTTTCAGTTTCTAAATTATGGAATGCATCTAATGCTTTAGAAATTTAATCACGAATCAAATAATCTATAAATATATTTTAAATTCATATTATATTTATAGATTGGATTTGTTAAGACAACTTATCAAATCTTTAATCCGTAAGTTAAACTTACCACTTTGAATTCCACAATCCAAAATTATCCTATCGTGATAAATCCATTATCACTACCAATTATATGATCCGAAATGCCATTTCATTAAATATGAAATTATTATTTTCGAACTGTTAAATCCATTACCACAATCCAGAAATAACTCCTCTACCAGTGTCACATCTGCAGTTGCTCTCATCCTTTGAGAGAAATGAAAAGCTTATTCGAAAGAGTTAAGTAACTTCACCATCTACAAAACCTTTACCTGAATGAATTATAAAATAGAGAAGACAAGAAACATTAAAAAAAATGGAGGATGATGGAGAAGAAAATGTTGGTGATGTTATACTATTAAATATTAAACATTTGATTTGGTAAAAAATAGCAGGGGAGCATTTTGAAGAAGACACATTGCTTCACACATGATGCAACTATGAATACCAAATGAAACTCCCTGTAAACAACACAGCACAGTAACAGAGTAAAGAGTAAAGAGTAAGGACATTCAGATAATGATGAATATGAACATGTTGCAATCTCCATCAATGAGTCATGGATTACACAACGGAAACACAAACATTGCATATAAATTCATTTGATAGAGCAGCAGCATTGTAAAAGACTCTATGATTGATACTAACAAATTTGAGAAATGAAAACAACTTCACCAATTATTAACAAGACCACAGAACTAAGTCTCAAATCTCATCCTTCCTTACCCAAACCATATTTTTCTCTGCTCTCCCCACCCGAACTTTAGAGTGTTGTTGATACCTCCTCCGCTGGTGAAAACCACGAACACCGGTATTCATTTCCTCCGATTTTGCCTTCTCTTTTCCATTTCCCGAGTTAATCGATAAAACCCTAACTCTCTCTTCAACCTCATTCATCTTTACCAAACCATCCTCCTTCTCCTTCAACTCGCTCTCGATTGTGACCTTTTCTGACGCTTTTTCCTTTTCCAGTGCTGTTGTTCCAGAACCTTCTCCACTTGCTTCTCTCTCCTCCGTGTTAGTTTTTTTCGGATTCACTTTCCTATTGCCCCACTTCTTCTTCCATTTACCGACTTTTCCTTTTCCGGAGCTGGTTTTGTCTCCGTCTCCGTCACCGTCACCGACTTCAGTCACCGATTTGCGGCGGTTATCCGGTTTCACTCCCGCAATCAGGCGCTTGGTTTCAGAATCGCTCCGAATCTTGACAACATAGCGCTTCTGAGCGCGAGACTTAGAGGCGGCGGATCCATCACTCGGAGCGGCTACTTGCATGTCCGGTTGATTTTTGCAATCCTGCTGCTCTGGAGATTGTTGATGTTGTTCTGGATTTTCTCCCATGTCTTGTGATTGTGATTCCTTATCTTGGTTATGTTGCTTGAGCCATCGTTCACGGAGTTGAGCGAGAGTGAGGTAGTTTGGAGGTAAAGGAGAGTGGTTTTTTCTTTCCATGAGAACGCACACAGCCACAAAACACGCACTTCTCTTGAATTAAAATACTAAATAGATATTCTTAAATTAAGTATTACTTTTCTTAAACCTCAAGTCAGAATTTATAAGAGTTCTTGTTAAAAACCGTTATTTATTTCATTAAATTGAAATTTAATGATTGATATAATTTATATTACTTTATATATTAATGTGTGAAAAATATTGAAAAACAAATGTTAAAGTAAGAGAAGATTTGTCTCTTGTCTATAAAACTGACATTGAACTGTCACGAAACCTGCAATTATTAACATAGTTTTTCGAAAAAGGGAAAGTAAAACTGTGTGAATATAAAAAGGAATATACAAACTATATGAAAAAAGAACTCTTTCAAAAAAAAAAGTTTAATTCATTTTATGTTTTCACTTTGTGAGGTGACAGTTATAAAAAGCATTAGAAATGACTGAATTTTTATTTTATTAAGAGATTGAGATTGAAAAATAATTATCTAAAGAGGGATATAAAAGTCTTATTTGTAATTATTCATTTAATTAATGAGAAACCACAAGTCTTTGTTGGAAACTAGTGGGACAATTTATTTGAAAACGATAATTATAATAATTATATGTATGGACCGAGACGGTAGGGTCACTATTCAAGATAGAGAAAATGTAAAACTTTCAACACGTGTTCTTTGAGGTCTGAGAACTCACATGGCATGAAATATTTAAAAAAAATATATTTTAATCTCATAAAATAAGATTAATATTCTATTCCCTTCCAAACTTTAATACAGACTCTTTTCAAAACAAATTTAAATTTTCTGTTTATATTATTATACAACTAATAGTCTATTCAACTTTTCTTTTCATCAGTAATTGTATTTTTATAAACATAGATATACCATAATTAGTAATATTGTAATGGTAAGATTCTTAATGTTAATAATAATATATATATATATATATATATATATATATATAAAATTTAATAAAAAGTTATTTTTTATTTAAAAAAAATTATTGACAATATTAATAATATAATTATTTTAAAGTGAATTTCAAACACAATTTAATCTCACAAACTTAGTTTATAAGAAATTTGCACTTAGTTAGTATCAAGACTTAATATTTCTTTAAGTACGTCATACCTTTTATTAAATAATAATTTATACACATGAACCAAACAAATATTAAAACTTAATAAGAAAATATAATATGATAATAGAGTATATATATAATTTATCTTTATCAAAATTTATTGTTTTAATCGATAATTTGTACACATTATCCAAATAAATAATTAAACATATTATAATAAAATTTACATAACATCTTTTTAATAAAAATTTTACACTAAAACTTATTTACTTTTTATCTTCTTTCTTAGTATAAATTTATTAATTGAATTATGAAAAGAATAATATTTAAAATAAATTACATAATATAAAGTAAAATAAATATTATAAAAATCAAAAAGAAAAACTTTAAATAGATAATTAGATGTGGATTAATACATTAGTGAACTTGATTTAAATAAAAGAAACATAAAAATTGATAAATATATCACTAAAAATAGATAAAACGAATCTAAGAATGAAAGTCGATTAATATGTTAGTAGTAAATAATTAAATAATGAAAAAATAAAAAATATTAATATACTATTAAAGCAAATTCATTAATAAAATTATTAAAGAAATAAACAGGAAAATTAATTAATAAAATTATTAAAGAAATAAATAGGCAAATATTTTAATGAAAATAAATAAATAAATAAGAAATACAGAAGAATATTACTAACAAAGGACCAAGGATACAGGTGATAGAAAATTAGATGACACAAAAAATAAAACAATCAATATATTTTTGAAAATACATTAAATAACAGACATATAAAAGAAAAAAAAAATAGTGCAATAAAGATAATATATAAGCTTGGAACTATATAATCTTTGTATTTTAATTATTTTATGACATTTAAGGATGACAAAATATGTAAAGAGAAAGAAGGAAGGAAGGTTCGGAGAGAAGAATGTCAAAAGAGAAAGAATAAAGAATAAAATAAATAAAAAAGGAAAAAGGTGAAATTTTGATAGAGTGTTTTTTTAATATTATTACATGAATATATTAAAAACATGAATATTTAATTAGTATTTTGGGGGCGAGAGTGTGTTTATTGTAGGACTCTTGTTCACCTTATCTGTCAATCGATAATAATATATATATATATATATATATAATAATATATATATATATATATATATATATATATATATATATATATATATATAAAAATATATATATATATATATATATATATATATATATATATATATATATATAATTATAAATAATACCTGTTAAAAACCTTTATTTAATCAAAGTAAATTTTCATAAGTAATTACATTAGAGAGAATCTAGTATATTTTCAATGATATTTAATCGTTAGTGATAACTATTAAATAGCATTGATATATTGAATTAGTAGAATTTTTATTTACAGAATGATTTGATAGAAATTATTAATAAAATAGAGAAAACAAAAATAAAAAGTTTTGTGTAAATAAACAATATTGTTACAAAATACAGAGCAAGATTGCATCCATTTAGAAAAAAAAACATGCTATTTTTTATTTGAAAACCTTACACCTTTGTTTTAATTTAAATTACTATATCCTCTTTATTATTATATTTATTTTATTTCATACTATTTTCCTTATTTATATTTTTTATAAGATTTTATATAAACGATCCAGGAGGGGAAAAACTACTCCAAATGTGAATCTGAAATGTGAAATCATAGTCAATTTCAATAAGATGCAAAGTTGATGTGGTTTCAAAATGTTAATTTTTTCCAAAAATAATAAAATAATAATATTAAAAAGAAACAAAAATATTTGTTTTATTTTTTGGGTCTAATAAGGATTGACTTTGGTCCTACGTATTTTCATTCAAAATGAGAAATTAGGGTTACATATAGTTCTTTTAAGAGAAATGATTTGAAAACTATTTGGAAAATTATTTTATTTTTGGAAGTGAACTTAACAAGGACTAATCTTGCTCATACGTATCTCACGGTGGAAAATCAAGGATCACGTAGTTCTTAAAAAACTTGTTTGTTTAAAAATGTTGATATTTTTATATTTTTAAAATTTTAAAATTTTTTGGTATTTTTTAATTACTTGAAAATATGTGTCATACGAGCGGACACCAAAAGGGAAAGAAAAGTATTTTTGGTACTTTTGAAAATGAGTGTCACATGGTGTGGGCGACCAGACCGTCACACTAAAGTGAATTTTTTTTTTCATTTTTAGATTTTTTTCTATCTTTTGTAATTTTTATAATTTTCAAATATTTTTATTTTTTAGGAAAAAAATTAAAAAGGTGAAATTTATTTAAGAAGGATAAAAGTGGAAAACAAAATGAGAGTGCATGAATAATTAGTGAGAGGTACATGAAATAAAATAAAAAATAGCCTAAAATAGAAGATAAATACAAATAGGCTATGACGTTAGTAAACCCGGTGGTGCAGAAGAAAAAGTACATAGGAGGCCAACACAAATAATGAAGGTGTAGAGATTGAAAAATGTGGGGTACACGAAGGAGACCGACCCAATACAAAGAAGGGTGAGAATATTAAAAGTGGTGGTGCAGGTAGTTAACGAAATCAGATTTAAACCCAACCCCAATATAACTCTCATAACATGAAAACCTTAAAGACGGTTTCTTCCTCCTCTACATTGACGACCCATGGCACTAACCCTCACCCACTCATGGCTGACCAATGCCAACGCCGACCACCGACGAAGGTGTTGCCAATTGCCGACGCCGTTGCCTCCCATTTTCTCTTCTTCTCATTTTTTTTTCTATCATGCACATGTGAAGTTGTCTCTTCTTCTTTGAATTTCGAACTAGCCACTAACCATCATCAATGTCGTACCTATTTCAACCAGCTAAGGGCACCGACGACGACGTCGATCACCAACGAAAGTTTCACCGGTAGCAAACACGTTTAGTTCCTCCTTCTTCTTGTGTTCTAACGCGCACGAGAGTGGCCACTACGTGTTCTTCGATTGAAGCTCTAAGCCGTCGGCGATTGTTTCTCCTCTGCACTATGTTTTCCTTTTATGTTAGAATATAAGTCAAAAGCTTTCTATTTTAGTTTGTTAAAAGGTCTCTATAATCATTTACAATTGTAAGACTTCTTTCCATTTTAAACTTTCATCCTGTTTTTGGCTCATGCTGTATAAAAGGCTGCTTTAGCTAGTCTATCAAATAACATAGTGGACATTACGTATCAAACTCTCTCTATTTTACTTCTCTCTCTGCCTAATTTTTGTATGGTATGTAGAGCTTAGACGATCCTCGGGTTGTGAAAACTTTGTACAGCAACATGTGCGATCTCAGCGGAAGCGTTATTCTACTCCAAGTTTGTGTTGTAGTTTCTAAATTCAGAACGAATCGAGAGTGTCTGATGGCTGATCTTGGAGGGATGATGCAAGGAACATTACCAGTGTTCGATGGCAAATTATTCGACGATTGGCGGATCAAAATGCAAGCAATCTTTGGCTATCAAGATGTTGCAGAGGTAGTGTTTGATGGATTACCCGAGCTAGGATCTAAAGCCATTCATAAGGAGAAAAGAAATTACAAGGGGCTTCAGAAGCTTGATAGCAAGGCACACTTTCTTCTATACCAGTGTGTGGACGCCAAGGTTTTCAACCGCATTTCAAAGGCTGAAATAGCCAAAGAAATTTGGGATATTCTGGTTAAAACCTATAGAGATGGTGATAAGAATAAACAGGTGAAGATGCAGACCTTACGAAGAAAATTTGAGTGTCTAACCATGGAAGAAAGTGATACTGTGACAGAATACTTCGATAAAGTGCAAGAACACGTCAACGCCATGTGACCCTGCAAAGATAAGATCTCAGACCAATATATTGTTGATAAGATTCTAAGGACTTTACCACCTCGATTCGATCATGTAGTAGTACTTATTGAGGAAACTCGTGATCTCGAGACCATGGAGTTGGAAGAACTGCAACACTCATTAGAGACTCATGAGCATCGCATCAATGAACGACGACAGTACAAAGAACAAGTTCTACAAGCGCTGTTCAAATATAAAGGAAAGGGAAAGATGGTTAGGAAGCCTAACAAGAAGCGTGTCAATCATAAAGAATCTCAAGAATAGAGAGCGGAAGATTCGAGTGAGTCTGATAACCATGACCATGTTTCTAATCAGGAGAAAGAGTGGAAGTTTGATAAACGAAAAGTCAGGTGCTATAACTGCCAAAAACTTTGGTCATTTCGCAAAAGAATGTTGGAAAGGAGTTGGAGCCAAGAATAAATCGAAGAACCAAGCGAATCTAGCACAAGACGAGTCATCTGATTTAGAGATTGTGATGTTGATGGCAAGAACCCATGAAGATGATGTAGAGGGGGTCTCTTGGTATTTGGACTCTGTTTGCTCGACGCATATGATGGGAAGAAAAGAATGGTTTGTAGATGATCGAAGTCTCACTGTAGAGGGATCTGACAGGGTTGTTCTACATGATGATAATGGGAAGGAAGTTGTTATTGAATAGGTGCTTTATATACTTGGTTTAAGGACAAATCTCCTCAACTTGGGCCTGCTTTTACATAAAGGATTTGTAATGAAAATGGAAGATAACTGCCTTAGTGTCTTTGACCAAGAAAGAAAACTAGTTATTAAGGCAAATTTGTCCAAAAATAGGACATTTCGTGTAGTGATGCATGTTGTAAACCATCAATGTTTCACGCTGACACAAGACAAAGCAGAGTGGCTGGGGCACATGCGCTTTGGTTACTTGAACTTTAGAGATTTGACTCAGTTATGCAAAGATTCAATGGTCAATGGGCTTCCCCCAATGCAGATCCCTGATACAATGTGTAAAGAGTGTGTCTAGTGTAAGCAACCAAGGAGTATTTTCAAGAAGTATTTGCCACAAACGACACAAAACAAGCTGGAGATAGTATATTCAGACATGTGTGGCCCTATGCAAACCACGACTCCTGGTGGCAACAAGTATTTTGCTCTTTTCATTAATGACTTGACAAGAAAAACATCGACATATCTCATCAAGCAGAAAAGTGAAGTATTTTATGTGTTTAAAAGGTTCAAGGCTACGACTGAAAGACAATGTGGAGAGAAGATTAAGGTGTTGAGAACAGATGGGGGTGGAGAATACACCTCACTCGAGTTTGGAAGGGTATGTGAAAGTGTGGGTATCACTCATGAAGTTACACCTCCATATACGCCATGGCAATATTCATCTTTCTTTCTTAGCCAACTTGCATAAAACAAAAAAGAATAGAAATACTTCAAAGCCAAAGACCGTGACAAATCCTCACCATCCTCCATACTCCACTCCATTATTCCTATGCCACACACCTTCCCTCACCTTCATCTTGAACCTGCAGAAAACAGCCAAACCAGTTCATCCACTACCTTCACGCACTCACACAAATTCACTTAACCCCTTTCAACACAGATCGACATCCATCGACCAATACATACAAAACCAAATTGAACCCCAGCCCTGCTAAAACCACCAAACCATCATCCCCATATTCCACGAGATTCACCTTCACCATCAACAACCTTTATCCACCCAAAACCATACCCGTCACGCCATTGTACCAACACACAGAACCACCACCATTTTCGCATCCCAGTTTCTTCCTCATCATGTGATTTATAGCCCAAAAATAGAGAGGAAAGAAAAAATCGTTGTCGGCGGTAAGTCGAAGTTCGAACAGGCTGAGTGGAGGATGAGAGAGGAAAGTGTGAACATGTTGTGATGGTTTTATGCGGGAGAATGCAAAGGCTTTGGGTGTAGTGAAAATGTGCAAGAGGTTTGATGAGTATAGATGAATAAGGATGACCCAAGATTATGTTTTCAAGCACTCAACCACAACAACTCAAGCCACCATAACTCACGTATGATCATGAATCAACAACAAATAAAACATAGCAAGTCCAATTAAAACAACATCATGTTCATTTAAGCACAAACAATTTCATGTTCATCCGAGCATTCAAGTATTGAATCTTCCATGATGGGGTGCTTACCTCTTGGACCTCCTGCTGGTGTGGTCTTGGTTCCTTCCTTGACTCTGATTGCATCCTTCCTCTTGATTCTTGTTGTTTTTTTCTTTTTCCTGTTTGATTTTTGTTCTCTCTTTGTGCCCCTATCTCTTTTCTGATGTCCATATTTATGATATTTCCTCTCTTTTGTTCATAGCCGAAAGACATAGATGGAGTAGGAATTGTGAAGTCACGGTTGCTTCCTACCATCTTTTTTTCTGCAGTTGAGTCACCTTTTCCCTTTTCAATCAATCCATACGAACGCGACAAGTCAGCATAGCATCTCTCCATCATCCTTAGTTGATGCAGTTTCCTTTTTATGACAAATAAGAGCAGTTGAGGCTCGGGCACCAAATAAGGAGAGGGACTAGTCTACTAAGTGCAGATAATTGAATCCTCACACCTTCTTTCTTTTTCTTTTTTTTTTCTTTTTTTTAAATTCCTTTTCTATTTTACTTTTTTTTTCTGTTTTTCTTTACTTTTTTTTCAAATCATTTTTTTCTCTTTTCTTTTTCTTAAATAATAAAAAGTAAAAATAAATATGAAAAACATGGAAAACAAAATAAAAATAAATAAAATAAAAACAAAATTGAAAAAAAAAAAGATAAGAAAAAAAGAAAAAATAAAATAAAAGAAAAAAAAGAAAAGAAAAAATAATAATAATAATAATAATAATAATAAAAGGTATTACCCGGACAAAATTGGGTGTTGACAGCTGTCCCTCTTTACTTAGAT
>Ga0209589_1008932_pt1 | contig 15439 bp, 10 predicted proteins | sample CowpeawhiteBW_FD_187525 | JGI IMG/M metagenome (GOLD analysis project Ga0209589, IMG submission 187525) | Root nodule microbial communities of legume samples collected from California USA - Cow pea white BW (SPAdes) (version 2) | ecosystem: Host-associated > Plants > Roots > Nodule | place: USA... | reverse complement strand
ATATTTCATAATATTATGTTTTCTTTACCGTAATTTTTTTTCTTTTATAAAAATTAATATTGAAGTAGTTAGAACACGGGTACGGGTATGGGTACGAGATTATACCCGTTACCCGATGGGGATGGGAAAAAAGTTTGATACCCGTTGGGTTTGGGTATGGGGATGTGGATGAATTTTTTATGCGGGGATGGGTATGGGATAGCGAAACCCGTCCCCGCCCCGTTGCCATCCCTACGTACAATCATTGAAATCCAATTTATACCATTATATATATATATATATATATATATATATATATATATATATATATATATATATATATATATATATGACAAGATGTATAAGAGTATAAACTATACGATATTTTTTAATTTTAAAATAATAATTAATTTCTAAAATTAAAAGATATTTTTAAAACAAAAATATTTCCTAAAAATTAATTTAAATAAAAAATATATTAAGTAAATATTTTCAACAAGAATCATATAATAAATATGCATTATTACGTTATCACTTGGAGATAAATAGTCGTCCGAGAATGATATAATTTTTTCTTTCTAAAAAGAAATTTAGATAGGATGCGGATTTAAATAAGTGTGGATGATATATATTTAAATGAGTGCCGATGAATAGTGTACCTATTAAAGAAAGTAAATGTTGATCGGCAAGACACATACTTCGGAATATGCTAGATATATGAGATTTATCATATATTAATCATTAAAAAGTTAATTATTTATTTTTAAACAATTCCTTTGTGTGTCTATTGAATTTAATACGCAAAGCAGTACCGAATATTATGAGAAGAAACTGTCAAAATAATTTCACAGATAAAAAAAATTGAGTACTTTTTGTAACCCTAGCTTCCTAAGGCTTGCATGCTTTGTAGCTTAACATAATCATTGTTTAGTGTTATGAATATAAAGTTACCGTGCGTGAAAATTATAAATTGGTGGCGTAATAAATTGAAAGATTAAAGGAAAAGATAAAGGCAAAATATTGAAACATTGATATTAAAAAAAATGGCTCATAGAAATGTCATTGAAGGCGTAAATAAAACTTTGATGTTCTTGAGTACCAACCATCTGCACTATTCCAATGATTGAACATAAGCTAATGAATGAAGATATAGAACCATGCCCATTGTTGGATACCCCACAAGTTATAAAGTGCAAACCCAACTAGGAAAGTAGCTTAGAAGGCAAAGAAGCCAGCAGCAGCAACGGCGGCAAGGACGGCGGCAGAGATTTGACGTGCGGCGGCACCATTGGCAATGTCGGCGGGGTCGGCCTCAGGCGAGTAGGCGTCAAAGGGTTCGGGTTCAGGTGCATAGAGCTCAATGGGGTTGCTGCCTGGAGCTGGTGGGGTTGCGACTTCGGTCTCATCGGAGGATGGAGAAGGTGAAGGAGGAGATGAGAGCGGAGAGGCGGTTGATGGGGCAGGAGATGATTTTGGTGATGAAGATGGAGATGATGCTGGTGATGAAGATGATTTTGGTGAAGAAGATGGTGCTGATGATGGAGATGATTCTGGTGTTGATGAGGAAGATGATTCTGGTGCTGATGAAGAAGAAGAAGATGATTCTGGTGCTGATGAAGAAGAAGATGATTCTGGTGCTGATGAAGATGGTGATGGTGATGATGATGATGATGAAGAAGATTTTGGTGAAGGAGATGATTTTGGAGATGATGTTGGTGAAGGAGATGATTTTGGAGATGATGTTGGTGAGGTAGATGATTCTGGAGATGCAGATGGGGACTCTTCAGCCATGGCAATGCCACTTAGGGCGACAAAAACAAGGGCAAGAACAACAAGTTGACGAGCCATTTTTGGGTTTGTGTTTTTGAGGATTTTAAGGTATTATTTGTTGTTGCGTAGGAGGATTCTTATTGTGTAAGAGCAGTTGCTCTTCTCTATCAGAGGAGGTAGAGAAAAACTGCTGCGAGTAAGAATGAGTATTGAGTTTGCATGAGAGGGTTATTTAAAGAGAGTTTCGATGGTTCAGAGAAGTTTTAGGGAGATAACTCAGAAAAATATTTTTGTGTGGTTAGGAGAAAATAAAGGATGGAAGAGATTCAGTTTTTAGACCTTATTTCACGCTAACCTTTCACAATCGAGGAAGAGGTTATTTTTTGTTCAACAATTCATGGATAAAACAAGAAAATTGTTAATTCATGGATAAATTATTACTTGTTTTGTAAAGCTTTTTGTGTCCATTTGCATATCAAATCAATTTACTTCAAGACATATATATATATATATATATATATATATATATATATATATATATATATATATATATATATATATATATATATTTGAAATTTTCAAAACTTTTTAAGATTTTTTAAATATTATGTACTATATATCAAATATTAATGAAAATTAAATTAGATATTTTTTAAATATAATATTTAATGTTAATAAATAATAAATAATAAAATATAATAAAAAATAAAAAATATTTATTAAATTATATATTTTTTTTCGAATTTTTTTTAGTTTTTTACAAATTATACTAATTAATCTTTTTTTTTGTTTTTTATGAAGAAGAAAAGGAAGTTAAAAATTTATTACTTTTTTCTTTCATATTTCATTTGTCCTTTTTTATTATTAAAGAAAAAGAATAACTATCTCATCTCACTAAACATTAAAATATTTATTTAACTGTTAATATTAATTTTTATTTTATGAGTTCTTTTATATTTATTTTTTACGAACACAGAAAAAATTAATGTATGATGTATTTTTTCATTTTAATAATTCTTAATATTTTATTAAATTGTGATAAATTATTTTTAATCTTAAACTTAAAATAAACTAGTCTCAGAAAATTAATTAGTTACGATTATATTTAAAAATTATTTTATTTATATGATTATATTTGAGTGTATAATTATAAATATAATATTTCAATACAAAGTTAGATAATATAAAAAAATTAAATAATTAATTATGAGTGTATATTTATATTAAATTAATTGAAAAAAAATATTATGATTTTAATATTTATTTCTTTAAATTAATGTAATCGATCATAAAAGTGTAACTAATAATATCAATACTATTTCAGAAACTTAATTGGAGGGAGTCAATCGGGAAGAGGTTATTTTTGGTTGAACAATTCGTGGATAAAACAATAAATTGGTAATTGTTTTTTCATAAATTATTACTTTTTTTGTAAAGCTTTTTGTGTCCACTTTTATATGAAATCAATATAGTTCAAGACATAGATTTTATATGAAATCAATTTAGGAATTTTCAAATTCTTTTTAAAAAATTTTAAATTATACGTAGTATATATTGAAAATGAATGGAAATTAGACTATGTCTCTTTTTATTTTTTTATAAAGTACAATATTTAATATTGATAAATAATCAAATATGATTAAATATAATTAAGAATAAAAATATTCTGTTAAGATATTTTTTATTTTCATTTATATTATACTTTTGAGTTTTCCATAAATTGTAATTATTTATTGTCCTTCCTTTGTTTTCTTTTTTTTTTCTTATGAAAAAAAGAAGTTAGAAATTCATTATCTTTATTTTTAAATTTTCATTTATTATCTTCCTTTCTTAAGAAAAAGGTAAGTCTCGTCTCACTAAATATTAAAATATTTCTTTAACAATTAGCGTTATTTTTATTGTAAAAGTTTTTTATATATTATTTTTTATGAACATAGAAAAAGGAAAGTAATGTAGTATGTATTTTTTCATAATCAATTTTTACATGTGACTCGATTATTATACATTTTCTTAATAGTAACTCTCAAATTTTTATTAAATTATGATAAATTATTTTTAATTTTAAATTAAAAATAAACAAAGCTAGTCTTAGAAAATTAATTAGTTATGATTATATTTAAAAGATAACTTATTTATATAATTATATTTAAATGTTATAATTATACATACTTATAAATATAATATTTAAATACATAATTAGATAATATAAAATATTAAATAATTAATTATGAGTATATATTTATAATAAATTAATTGAAAATAAATATTATGATTTTAATTTTGATTTCTTTAAATTAATATAATGGATAATAGAAACTATAATTAATAATATCAATACTATTCATGGTAATAGATTATACTACTAATAATATAAATAATAATAAGAATAAAAAAATAATATTTGGATGTGAATTTGTTTTAAATTGTAAAATTGGCACAATAATTAATTATAGATGTTAATTAAAACAATATTATTATATGATTAAAATTTACAAATAAACTTTTGAATTATATATTATATTAAAATGAGATGTGTATGCACAAATTGATTTTAGAGTAAAATGTAGATATATTATGCAATATAATCTCTTAAATACAATAGATAAAGTTGACTTTAAGAAAAAACATTATTTATCTTTGATGATGATGATAATAATAATAATAATAATAATAATAATAATAATAATAATAATAATAATAATAATAATAATAATAATAATAATAATACATTAGACATTCGCTTATGTCCACATATTGATATGGGGAGTTTGATGTGGATTTAATTGGGAAGCGATTTTACAAGATTTTTTAAGAGTCTTAAAATTACAATAGGGAATATTATGAGTCATATAATTATAGTATGAAATATTATGTGTGTTGAAAATTTGTAGGGATTATGAAAACATGAGAGATACGTTACGGGGGAAAAATTGTTATTTTGTTTTATTCATATTATATATATATATATATATATATATATATATATATATATATATATATAACACAAAATGTAAAAGAATATAAAATATTTATAATATCTCAAGTAAATATTCTCAACGATGAGTCATATAATAAATTATAACACCCTATTTAAACAATAACCATAATTAAAGGAAGCGTTACACAAGATAATACATAAATGCAGTCTTGGAGTTTAAACACAACTCCATATAATCCAAGTATTCAAATATTCAACAATAAGAAGATTGGGAATCTTAAGAATAACCAAATACATGGGTCGTGGCCCTAAAAGGAAACCCAGAGAAGAGAATCCAGCCCAGATGGCTAAGCAGCGGAGTCACCGTTCCCCTGTTGACCACGAAAACCTCTCACATCTACTCCCATCAATAAATTGATGATCATCGCAAAAGAGAAGAGCCACATACAAGACAACCAGACAAACAAACAGGGTAAGCTAGAGTAAAACAGTTCATCAAGTAGTCACAAGCTACTACATAATCCAAGCATTTGATATATCATCCAAACATGTTCTAACTTTTCAAACAATACACTAGACTCTGACTCGACTCATCCGAATACATATAGTCTGGTCGGATTCAACAGATGCTTGCACTTATGGTGGATACCTCTGCTCACCCCCGAGCTATGTGTTACAAGTGTTACAATGAATCAATTCCCACCTAGAGATCCCAAGGATTTACGCACTGCCCACATACTATACATATTCAATTAATCATGAAATATTCACCACACATGTCAATATCATGTCAATCTTTGTAACCACCCCTCATTCGTATCTCATATTTAATCAACCATAGCTCAACCTCCCCAAAGCCATAAAAAAATAGAATCGTACATCATGCCAATACCATGCCAAGGATCACCATTCATGTTCCATGAATCCCTCCACATTTCATATCAACTCTATAAACATCCCATCATAATGAATCAATAAACCAGTCTCATACATACACATCATGCATCCCACGCTTTAAGTAGATCAAATCATCCAAAATATATTAATCACACAAGAATCAGCAAAGGAAACAGAACTTGGTGCATTCTCGCCCAGCCTCTCGCTCAGGCAGAGGAGTCTCGCTCAGGCGAGAGGGTCTCTCGTTCAGGCGAGCCCCCTTTGCCTAGGCGAGGGCTCGAAAAGAGGAACAGTGGCGCTGTCACACACTCTCGCTTAGGCGAGACCTCCTCGCCTGAGCGAGACGTGCTCTCACTCAAAGCTGGAGCTCATCGCCTGAGCGACAGCTCGCGCAGGCAGAAATGGGCGAGTACTGCTAATCTCGCTTAGGCGAGATAGGTCGCTTGGACGAGATATGCAGGACCCTCCACTGTTCACGCACGCATAGACCAAGCATTTTACTCACATCGACATACAATACATATTCACAGCACCAAAACTTTAATCATACATTCCATATCACGAAAATGGCCATAATAACTCATCAATAAAGCTTAAGACACAAACCCTAACTTCCCTTACCTGGAAAGGGGTTAAAAGGGGCTTTGGCAGCCAAGCGTGGAAAGCACAGTAGCTCAAGGAATGAACGGAGGAGCTGAAAGAATAAAGGAGCAGGAACACGAGATGGGTTACTATGAAACCCTAACTGGAAAACACGAAGAGGAATAACGGAGACTTACATGGAGTAGAAAGCGGCTTTGAGCTAGCTTGAAGATGACGGAGCCCTAAACCCTAGCAGAGCTTTTGTTTTGTAAGAAGAAGGAGTCAAGGCTTGATTTGGTAAAGTGAGAGCAGAATGGGAGTCTTGGCTGCTTTAGGGGCCTTGGCACCCCATGGGCCAGCCATTAGGCCCATCTGCTTAATACAAGCCTTTACGACTTAGGACAAAAAAAGAGAATAGAAATAAAATGGGTTTTACATAAATCGTAGAAGAGATCGAGCAAACTATGTATGAGGTCGTGTTACAAGAGTCTACTATTGAATTCGATGATAGTGAATTTGAAATTTATCTGGACGAAGTTGAAGTTGACCAATGCAATTCATCTTCAAATCATTAGAAAGTGATATCAACCTTGATGTCAATATGAGCGAGTTGAAAGATTTCCTTTATTTATTATTGGATCAGTTAAATCAAGTTCAAGGTGCGCTCCTCACCAGTGGAGCCACGAAGGAGCGGGTGGGGGCCACGGCCCCCCCAACTTTTTAACTTTTTTTAAGTTTTATATATTTTAAAATTTTAAGATTATATATATTTTAAAATTTTTTAAATTATGTGTATATTTTAAATCAATAGTAATACACTGAAAATTAATAAAAATTAAATTAGGTATTTTTTTATTTCTTTTATAAAATACAACATTTAATATTAATAAATAGTACAATATAAAATTAAATATAATAAAGAAAAAAATTGTTAAGATAATTTTTATTTTTCGTCACATTATTTTTTGTGTTTTTTCACGTGTTATACTCATCTCTTACTCTTACCTGATTTCTTTTGTTACTGACAAAAAAAGTTAAATAAAAACTCATTATTTTTGTCCTCATCTTTTTCATATCTTCTCTTATTCTTAAAGGAAAAAAAATTTCTCTTATCTCACTTGGCAATGCAATACTTGTTTTATATTTAGTCCTGTTTTTTTTTTTATCTCATTACCCTTTTGTAAATTCATTCTTTATGAATATAGATGAGCAAATAATGTATTATGTGATTTTTGATAGAGGGTTTTTAATTGTAACTTGATTATCATAATTTTTATTACTAATTATGTCTTCAATGTTTGATTAGTTTATAATAAATTATTTTTTAGTCTTAAACTTGTTTTATAATTAGGTATATTGATAAAAAAAATAAAAGAATAAATTTATTTTTTAAAATTGATAAAAAAGAAGTGAAGATGAGAACAAGACAATAAGGTTGCTCATCGCATAAGCATAACAATGATGAATTGAAAGTTTGTGATGATTTTTGAATCGATATGTGCATATTAGTAAAATGAAAAATGAATATTTTGCAGATAATATGATTATTTACATTAAACAAAAAATAGCTAAAAAATGTAGTTATGATTCAATTATTTGATAAGTTCTAGAATCTAAAAACAACAAATGACAATATCATTTAGATATATGTATTTTCTGTTATAATTATAGCTATATTAAATTACGTATTAATTTTCACTAAATTAGTGACATAAATGTTAAATATATAAATTGAGTATATTATTTTGGCTCCCCCAAAAATTTTAGCCAAGATCCACCACTGCTTCTCATCCTTCGTCGCATTTTACAAAATAGTCAATCGACAATCACACGTGAACAAATCGAAAATAGTCATCAAATGACTTTAGATGATTTTTTCTGAAAATAAAGTCACAAAATTATTGATCATAAAAATATATTGTAGTAATAGTAATAGTAATAACAATAACAACAAAAACAATAATAATAATAATAATAATAATAATAATAATAATAATAATAATAGTAATAATAATAATAGTAATAACAATAATATAATTAATAATATTAATATAATAATAGCAATAATAATAATAATAATAATAACAATAATAAGATCACAAGATAATATATAGATATGAATTTGTTTGTTTTAAATTATAAATTTGACACAGTAATTGATTATTGATCTTTAATAAAATAATATTGTTATGTGGTTAAAATATATGATTAAACTTTGAGTTATATATTATATTAAAATAAATATATATGCACATTGTTAAGGTAAAATATAGACATTTTGTACAATGTGATCCTGTGAAAACTATGACTACTATTATTAACAAATTAAGCAAAATTAATATAATTATTATTATATTTAAATAAATAATTTATAATTTTTTATTTAAACGTAATTGATTTTTTAAATTTAACTTTTTTTTTAAATTTAACTATTTTTCTAAATTAAATAAATAAAAAATATCTACTAAACAAATAAAAATCATCTACAAGATAAATGAAAATTATCTATAATTAAATTATAAAAATTATAATTTCTATCACAAAAAAGTGAACATACATGCGTGTGATGCATAAATATATGTGTTTTCACTAGGTTAAATAAAGAGTTTGATAGTATAAAAAAATATGAGTTAAATATGTTTTTCATCCCCTAACTTTCAGTCAAATTAGTCACTCTTCGAAACTTTGGACCAATTTAGTCCCTCATATTTAGAAATGCATGAGTTTAGTCATTTTAGCAAATTTTTGTTAAGTTTATTTTACGTCTCAAGTATATTTCATGATAGTATTTAAGTTGTTTTCATCGTTTAATACATTTTCACTTCAATGTTAACTCAAATACTATCATGAAATATCCTTGAAATGTTAAATAAATTTAACAAAATTTGATTAAAAGGACTAAATTCATGTGTTTCTAAAGTTGGAAGACTAAATTGGTCCAAAGTTTCGAAGAGGGACTAATTCCAATTTTCACTAAAAGTTAAGGGACTAAAAACATATTTAACCCAAAATTTAAATAATTAATCATGGGTACTTTTTTATGTTATAATAAATTAATTAAATATAAATAATATTATTTAAATATTGATTTTTTATGTTAAATAATGGATTCTAGAAAGTACAACTAATAATACCAATAATAATAATAATAGTAATAGATTATACTAATAATAGGTTTAAATAGTCAAATGGTACCCACTTTCCTTTGGATGTGTGAGTTTGGTACCCGCTCTTAAAAAGATGTCAAATGAGTTTCAACTTTTAAAAAGATGCCTCAATTAAAAATTGATATTTAAAATAATTTACAAAATTAAGTATTGATATTTATATTAAAATTTAGTGATAAAAGTCATGAAAAAAGTTAACGACGTTAATAATTTTTTTTCTTCTGAAAGGGACTTAATTAAGACGCTTTTTCAAAAGTTGGGACTCAATTTAGGGAAGTATTTAATAATAACTAACTAATGAAATAAAATTAAGCATATTTACATATATAAGTAACCATGTTTAATAACAACAAATATATGATTATCAAACCTATTCTAGATGAATTATGAACGAACTAATCCCTATGAGAAACACAAGTAGTGGTCAGCCTATATGTTCACATCAAGTTATTTTACCTAAAAAGTTAAATATTTTAATTCTTAAATATATCATATAAAATATGTGTATTATATTTTTTTTATCTTGAGGCATTTTTTATTATGTTTGTAACAATATCTAGGACTAGTCAACATATATAGGAAAATTCTCCCATTAGGTAAATGACTAATTGAACAATTTTACGAAACTGACATTTGTCTTAATAAGGATCTTTTTGTTATTTCAATTGAACCATTTGAATCACTAGTTCAACTTCATCTTTTTTCATAGTACTATCATACTCATCAGTGGCAGTATTGTCTTTTGTCACATCCCGCGTCATTTTTTCGCAGGTGAGATTCTAATGAAGGCTTGACCACACAAGATGCAATGGAGGCTATCCTAATAAGGATCACAAGGAGTATGTCTGAGGGGAGACTTCTAGTCCTTCATCTGTATCCTTGTTTTGAATTTCATTATGTTCATTTTCCAAAGTTGACTTAGTTGACTTGTTAACCATTGACTAGGTTTGACTAGTTGACTAGAGTTGACTTGCCTCAAGTCAACATGCTAATGTATGTTTATGTGTTTTGTTGGTTTAATTAGGTTAAGAAGGCTTGGATCATGTGGCATAAGATGATATGGAGCTTTGGTGGAGGAGAGAAAAACCTAAAGTAAAAAGCATAAAGCAAGTGTACCTTTGTACCTTTTGTCTCACCTTTGTCTTTAACATTTTTTGCTTTTGTAGAGACATTCCATGTCTTTGGTTGTGAATCTCCTTATGGTTTCCCACCACTCATTAGTTTGTGCCAACATTTGACGCTAGTTTCTAGAAACTAGCGTTTTGTAATTGCTTAGGTGCCATTTTGAACTTTTGTTTATTTCCTAAAGGCCCCTAAAACTATCTATATAAGGGGTGCTCATAAGCATATAAAAAGGTTGATCATTTTGAGTTTATACACTATCTTATTTCAACCAAAACTATGAGGCCTTTCTCTAGGGACTAAAGGCTCTTCTTTTGTCTTATCTTGCATAACAAGACTCCATCACTTATCTCTAGGGTTGGTTAACCTTATGTCCCCCCTATGAGTGGCATGCTTCCTCTTCATCATTTCCATCTTCTTTGCTTCCATTTGCTTCTTTGTTTTGCTTATTTTTGATTCAACTATAATGTTATAATGTCCATTTTTGTCTGTTTCTTTGATCAAAACACCACTTTCATTCTCTATAACCTCTAAAAGGGAACCTTAACATCTAGATAACTTGCTATCTTAATGTCCAATGAGAATCTTCTCTAGGTTTTCTTAAAGAGTATCAAACACCATCTTCCAAAAAACTAAAAATGAACCTACATCATAGGGTGTCTAGAGTCTAGGTTGTTTAAAATATGGTGTTTTTCTTGTGCTAACATTGATGCTATTATGTTTTTCTTTTGGTGGACCCCTTGGCATTTTGGAGGTTCAAGTTGGTGTGCACAAAATATTCCCACTTCACATGAGGTTTAAGTATCTAGAACTCATTCTCGATATATTGGTATTGCCTTGTGAAGTTGTGAACATGTTATTTGTTGCTTTGATAATCCAAAACTGAGAGCTATCTATGTTGCTACCATGCCAAAAATTGTCCTCACATGTTGAAACATGCTCTAAATGTGCTTAGCTTTGATTTTGAGTCCATTGTCATATGTTTATTTAAAGTTTTCTTGTTCTTATTGTTCAAAGTATTTGAATATTGCATGATCTCCATGTCTTGTTTGATACATGTGCCTTGGAATTGTTTGCGGCCAAAAAATCAAGGAACTAAGTGACCAAGACACCTAACACCTTCCCATCTTCTTTGTTGAGCTAGATTTGAGAAGATTAAAATTTTTCATGCTTTTTTGACCAAAAGTTGAGAGCATTTATGCTTCTTGGTAAACAAAGTTTGAAAAATTTACTATGTGTTATGCGTTCAGCTTGCATGTTTGAGTGTTGAGTGATATGGATAAATTAGTTCCATATTTTAACTTGGTTCTTGTCTTCCTTGGACTATGCATGATTTGAGACTTGATATTGCATGTTCAAGTATTTTTCCATAGAATTTTCTTATGTTCTTTTCTTGTGTTAGTTTTGTTTGCAAGTTTTGTCACATGATTTTCTTTCTTTAGAAGTTTTACCCTTCTTGTTTATGTGCTTTTCTTGCTTGTCTTTAGGTAATTTTTGTTTTGTCTTTGAAGTTTTCTTTCCTTGAACTTCTTTGAGTGTTGTGGCCGAAGCATAATTGCTTTGCTCTTCAAATGGTTTTGAAAATTTTAAGGTGTTTCTTCCCTCCTTTGGTGGATTTTGAGTGCTAGTCTTGTCTTACCTGCTTTAGGGTGTGAACCAAACACTTGAGATTGCTTTTGGTTGGATTTGGTCTCGAAAAAATGTTGTTTTTAACTCCTAATTTGTTTCCTTGTCTCGATTTTTGGAGTTATGTGTTGGGAAGGATGAACTTGGATCCAATAATGGAAGAGGACGAAAAGGAGTCACCTTTGACCTACTTTCCTCCAATTGTTACTCCAATAGCACTAAAAAAAATTGTTAATTAGTAGAGGTTATTTTGTGGAGGTTATAAAAACCCTCCACAAATTAATATTATTTAAGATAAATATGATGAATTATGTAAAAGCTAATAATCATAGAGGTTTTAAGTTATTCTGAAGGGGTATATGACCTCCGGTAATAGATTTCGGTTTCAGACCCTCGTCTTTTCATCCTTTCCCTCCAAAGGTTTCACACTCAGTTAGACCCTCCTCTTTTCATCCTTTCCCTCCAAAGGTTTCACACTCAGTTTACGTTTTCCCCAAATTCCCAAATCCAAAACTAAGCGCCACATTCATTTTCGTTTTGGTGAGTTTAGGATTCGTCTCCCAAATCTGTTTCATTTCACCTAGGATCGATCAATCTCGTCATCAAACCTAGGGATTCCGCGAGCAAAGGTAAGCATTCTATTGTTTGATTGGAAATCAAAGTTGTACATAATATGAATCTATTCAGCAGAATACAGAATATGATTGGAAATCAAATATGAATATTTGAGGGAAGGCGAAATACTAAACTCTGTTTCAATATTTTGGCAAGTGAGTTGAAATGTAGTTGAAATGCACTATGAGAATGAATGTGTGAAGCTTGGAACAAAAGTTGAGTCACGTGTTCAACAGGCAGAGGCTAATCAGATGCTTATCCTTAAGGCTCTTAGGCAAAGAAGGGCTTCTCTTAGAGAAAGGTCATCTCAAACATTGATGAGAAGGATGGCTCGAGAAAGCAAATATAAAAAGTGTGTACGTGCTGCAATTCACCAAAATGAGCTGCTGCTGAAATGAAACGACTTAGATTGCTAAAAGTCGAGCAAAAGAGGGGCATATGCTCGAATCTCGCAGGTGATACATGTGGGAAAGTTTGTATCTCACCAGCGTGAGATTGAAAGGAGGAAAAAGAAGGATGAGTTGAAACTGAGTTTAGATTATTTTATGGCATTGATTTAAAGTAATTGGCTACTATTAATTTTTTGGAGGCATTGGCTTCTTCATGTGGTGAGTTTTACATTTGCAGATATTGAGTTTTTTCTTTTGTAGATGTGTTGAGTGTGGTTCTGTTTCTGTTCTCAGTCTTTGTATTTAATGTGAAGGCTTTTTGTCATTTCTATATTGCTGAAGGGCTTGCCCAAAGGATTGCAAATGGCGATGTTCCTGAAACCATAGAGGGAAAGAAGGTTAGTTGTAATTATTTGATCCCTATGATCAATGAAATCTTGTTTGTAATTGAGTAGATTTACTATTTCATTTTCAATGCTCTACTGTTGTAAAATCGGACTACCACACACATGCCGAGGAGGTGGTGCATGCAGTGTAACAATGAGGGATCAAAACTTCAAGCGTCAGGTAGTTTAATCGATGAATGTATTGTCCTTAGTGGCGATTTCATTGCAGAGCCATTTCAAATCAGCTAATAGATGAGAGGGGATCGTGTGTGGTGGTCCGCAAGTCATTTGGTTGTGATATTCTAGGTGAGGCAGTAATAGGGGGAGAAAAACAGCAGAAGAAGAACGAAGCAATGGATGGAAAGATTCGCAAGGCAGGCGTTGGGTGATATTGAGAATTTGGCCAATGTAAGAGGAGTTGTTAAAGTCAAGCCTCATGGTCCCATCACTAGGTTCCCTCTCACTTTCTCTTTATCTCATTCTTTCTTTTACAATCACTTTTTCATTTGGTTGTTTAGAACAAGTTGTTGAGGTTAATATTGATGTGATATTATTATGATTCTAAGTTAGTAAAATGTTAAAGACACTTCTACTGTTAGTGCAAAATAAAATGCTTCTTTGAGAGATTGTGGTTACCTAGATGTCTTGGTAAATGAGAGTGATAGTATGAGAATTGAAGTTTACATAGTTAAGATAAGGGTAATATATTTCTTGCATGTTTTGCACCAACATTCCTTCTATTTGGAATGAAGACTAGGTCATGGTAAGTTCTAAATTTCTTTCTACTGCTGCTTAGGTAATATATAAGGGTTATATCCATCATTAGTTTTTTCAATACTTCCTATGCTATTGGTGTTATATTTCCTATGCTATTGGCATCATCACTTGACTACACCCCTTCAAAATCATCTCTTAAGTTGCTTTTACCCCTAGCAAGTGTTTAAGGAAACTGATTGTGTGGTGACAAATTTTATTTGTTTTGATCCATGTCAGTAAGATACCGAAAAACTAAGACCATGCCTTCTCTTACAGGTAGAACCTGCTCAGGCTTTGAACATTCCTGCTATTCCAGTTGGGCCATTATTGGCCACTATTTATCCCCTTGCAAGCTACCCTCCGTATGTTTTATCTTGGCTGAATTCTCAGATTTTAGCTCAAGATATGATGGATCAGAAACTGTTTGAAAAGCTTGTTTTGAACAACTTCGGTAAGTTCCAATTTATCTTTCATCAAGCATTGTTTTTCAATTTTTTGTGCAGAGTATTCAACTATATTATGCACTTTAGCAAAAGAATTATTTATGAAACTGTACACAGTACAGAAAACTGTACTAATCTAGCTATTAGAAATACTAATCAATTACTTAGACACCTTCTAAAAGGTAAAAGGAAGACAAAAACCAAGCTAAAAGTAAAAAACAATGGAAGAATTACAATCTGATATATGCAGACCTCATAATGCATTAAAGAACCAACTCCACAAACTGTCTGCCAACTTTGAAACCAAACTGCAACCACCACAGAAGTCAAAAATTAAGTTCTTGCGTTAAAATTAAAGGTAATTGAATAAGGAATCCAATGCAAAAAGAATCAACTTAATATGATCACTGTGGAGGACGTTATGGGCCAGACAAGCAAAGGTGTTCAAAACTGTCAGAATTACGTTTTCATGCAACTTAATATGAATTATCAAGCTAAAACTTATGAAAACAGAAAATTAAATATGCCAACAAGTTTTACATGATAAAAGAGCACTAAAAAAATGGTCTATCAACTACAAACAACAAAAACCACATATTTAAACCTTAAAATGTATGTTAGACTAAGGACAACTATGGACTGCATTAGACAGAAAGCGAAAATTGAAAAGTAACTCTGCACACAACTTTAAAATCATAAAACTAAGCTAACTATATTCCTATCTACTTAAGAAAGCATGAAATCTAATATATGACCCTATGAACCTAAG
>Ga0209589_1008928_pt1 | contig 15441 bp, 9 predicted proteins | sample CowpeawhiteBW_FD_187525 | JGI IMG/M metagenome (GOLD analysis project Ga0209589, IMG submission 187525) | Root nodule microbial communities of legume samples collected from California USA - Cow pea white BW (SPAdes) (version 2) | ecosystem: Host-associated > Plants > Roots > Nodule | place: USA... | reverse complement strand
ATATTTTTATAGTCATACCTTTTGTAAGACTGTATTAATATATTGGGTACACTGGATTATCTGTTTTGGAGCTATGATGAAACTCCCTATTTTTATTAGTTTTAAGCTGCTGAAATTGGGATGTTACGACTTTCATACTTGATATTTTTAATTTAAAAAGATATGCTAAACATTCATATTGAAAAAAATATATATATCGAAATTACAACATAGAAATGCAATCCAAACTTTATCTTGTCAATTAGGTTTTTTAAAATAGGGTAGACTTAAATTCTATCAACTCTTATTTAAAGTTATTGTTTGTTTAGATTAGTTTAGAAAATTAATAGAATTAAAAATATTTTTTTTTCATTTTAGTAATATGTTAGCATTTTACATTTTTAGGAAAATTAAACAATCTTTTATTGTTTAATATGTTAATACTTGACTGAAATATTATAGTGGTATAAAATGGTTAGAGAAAACGTGTAAAAAGAAGAGCCAAAGATGGAAGATGTGGTTGTAGAAGTTGGACTTCCACCAAACAGCAGTGTCACATTAAACACTTGTATCCATGGGTCAATGTTTTGGACCTTCCTCATCAAGCAATATTTTATATCAACCACCCCATTCTAATTAAGGAAAATTTTCCAACACTTAAATTGGATCCTCCAATGTCAGATCAGGTTAGGTATCTTCTCATTAAGTCAAGTACGATACGAACGACTTTATAAGTACAAAAAATTAAAAATAGAAAAAAAAATTAAATGAAGTTTTTTATAAATTAAAAAATAAATTTATGTATAAATTAAAAGTGAATATTTTTAAATATATATAAACTAATTTATGCATAACCAATTTTAAGAACAAATATATATTTTGTATTGACAAAAAAATAAACTAAATAAAGCATATACTTAGAATGTCTTAACTCGTATATAGAGTTGCAACATAATTATATATTAATTACTCACAAATAAATAGGGATAACAAATAAATTTGTACCAGGAATATTATATGATTTCATTCCTAATTTAACAGAGAATTCTCACATTAACTGAGTATGAGTATGGATGTCAATAGGACGAGTATGGTATGGGTAGTAGTTTCTATGTACCCTAAATATTTGCCCCGTACCCGTATCTATATCCGTTATGCGAGTACCCACCTATTTTTTTCATATCCACGGACACTCACGGCTATTTACAAAAATATTTAGAAAAACAAATATTTAACCATAAATTCAAATAAAATAAAATAAAATACATCACTGTCATAAATTTGAAATAAAGTTCAAATAAATTCAAATTCATATAATTCCAGATAATTATAAAAGTAAATATAAAATGACATTGAACTCAATAGAAATTTTTTAATTAGTGCTTAGATCAACAAGCCCACTTTCTCCGATAATAAAAAATCACTAACAATTTATATTGTAGTTTATTTTTGAATGAGATATTAAAGAAATTACTAACTTCATCAATGTCCTCATCTTGCAACATTGTATAAAGTTTCATGTTGTCAAATTTTAATCTAGAAGAGCCTGAAAATATAAGTGCATTAAAAATTTCTAACAATCACTTAATTAAAATATATAAGTAAAAGTGTTACTTTCATTACCTTCCATGTTGGTCCATAACTAGTCTTGGAGACACATCAATGCCTCTACAATATCTGGAAGTAATCTACTGCGATATGGGGTAAGAATGATACATAAATTCGTCCCATGGATATTGTTTGATTCCATCCCTGATTTGACAAAGAATCTCCACATTAACTAGGTATCAGTATGAGAAATACCCGACTTTTTCAATTGAGTACGAGGATGGGAATATACATATATGTCCCGTCTCCATCCTCATACCCATTATAATACTCATCCCGTCATATTTTCGTCTCTGTTTAAATTATTAAAATACTCAATCTATTATATATATATATATATATATATATATATATATATACACACACACACACACACACTACACTCTTTGTATTTTTTATATTTGTCGTTTTCACATTTGAATATTTCTACTTTTTTTAATATTTTTATTTATTTTATATTTTCTTTTCACATGAGAATGATCAAAACTCTCTATTTAAGTGTTCAATAGCATAAACATTTTGTTTATTAGGTAATACAAAAACATTATCTTCTTTATTATATTATTATTGATTTTTGTTTCATTTCAAGAACTTTTTTGTTTCGCTAAACCAATTTTCGTTATTTCTCAACCACTGACTAAGTTGATATTTGAAAAATTTTCTTAGATCTCTAAGGTATTTTTAATCTTATCATATCCTTATTTATATATTTATTTTCCTTTGTGCAATTTCATTCAATGGTATTTGTTCCTACCGCACCCAATAGTCTCAAATCGCTTAGAAGTCGAGGTCTAAGGCAATTTAAATATCTCTTCCTCCTTTTATCTTTTAAGGTGTCTTTTTTAGGACAAAACCTTGGGAGTGTGGAGCTCCGTCTCACTTCGACAGACTCTTGGGTGCGATAGGAACAATATCTTAAATTATTTCACATTTGATCATTTTTTTAATATTTTTATTTGTTGTGTTTTTTTATCATGTATAATAATATTTTGATATTTTTAAATTCTAAATCATTATCATATTATAACTTTAACACTATAATTGTATAATTAATATTTATTTACTATAATATAATAATTTAATGTAATTATCATGAATTTTTTTTATCACCATGTGAGATATATTTAAAGTTCAAAAGATGATAGATCTATGTTAAAATTTTATTATTATTAGTTTAATTTTTGTTCTTTTTGTGATTTTGATCAAGTGATGTTATAACTTCTACTAGTGTATAAAAAAAGAGATTTCATTAGAGTTTAAAAAATTGAGGTAAACATATATTTAAAATGTTTTTTAATTTGAATATTTGTTTTTCTTTGATATTTTTAAACATACTTTTAAATTTTATTAACTAGGTTTCATTAACGTTTGCAAATTTAATAAATGTTTTGATTCTTACGAAATTTTGTTGGTATTCTAATTTGAAATGTATACAATTATATTTTTTTCTAAATATTTAATATTGAATAAACAACCCTTATTTTAATATTGAATATTTAATAATATTATGTTTCCTTTATCATAATTTTTTATTATTTTATAAAAATTAATTATTTGATATTGAAACTGCTAGAAAGCGGTTACGGATACAAGTACAAGAATATGCCCATTACCAGGTGAGAATGAGGTTGGGACAAAAATTTGATACTCGTTAGATTTGGGGATGAGGAGAAGGATGAATTTTTTTTCTCTAGTGATAGGTATGGGATAACAAAATCCTGCAACTTGACAATGCCAAACCATACCAATTTTCCATCTCATGTTTCACACAAGACATAAACACTTTAAAAAATCATATTGAAACAATTCATCTCAACCAACATCATCAAGTTCACAAATTCATTTCTCATTCCTTATCCAACAATGCATAACATATAACTCCTAAATTTCACAATGCACATAGATTGCATTTGAATTCCTACATCTCATACCAATCATCAAACATACCAACTTTTGATAGTCTCAACGCACAAACAACAATAAAATGAAATCAAACATGTAATAGCTAAAATTAGGTTCCCTCACCTGAGACAAACTCTTCTATTCTTGTTATTGCTTCCTAAAGCTCTATACAACACATGATCACCTATATAATTAATCAAAATCTCAATTAGAGTTCTAAGCATAACATCATGATTATAGAGCAACTAAGATCACCAAGAGCAACCTTGAATCATATGCATCACCCTAAGACTCACATTTAACCCAAGAGCTAAATGCCTAAAAGAAAAAAAATAAAAAATTTACTTTGTTCTAATCTTCGCTTAGAATGATCCAATTATCCTTAATCTTCAAATAGATAAATATTAGGATCTAAAATACAGAGAAAGGGTAGAGAAAAATCTAGAAAAAAATTTTAAAGAATAAATTTTATATAAAATAAAATTTAGCTATTATAAATCTTTATATTTAAATATTTTTTTATTAAAATATTGTAGTGTTCTCTTTTTATAAAAATCACGACTGTAAAACAATTTTCTACCCATGCATTATTTTCCACAGTATTGTTTTCATGGGTAAAATAAATATTTTTCATATATCATTTCTCAAAATAAAATTTTCATGGATAAAAAATTATTTTCCACATTATTTTCTTAGGATGTTGTTTCATGAGTAATAAAAAGTACATTTTCCGTATTCCATGTTTCCCACAAAAATATTTTCTTGGATTACCAAAAAATTACTATTTTGGTGCCGGTTTTTATAAAAGAAAAAAAATATGAAGTTGTTCTTTTAATTTTTTTTTTAATCTTTTTGTTAAATTTCTGGAATGAAATCAACAATTTTTTTACCAAAATTGACGTTAAAATTATGTTAATTACGTCACAAAACTAATAATTTTTATTAACAACTTTAATTTTAATAAAAAAAATTTAATTTCTTTTAAAAAATCTAATTAAAATAATTAAATTGTATTAATTTTTTAAAATTAAAATCAAATTGAGAAAAAAAAAATTAAAAGATGAACATAGAACATAATATTTAAAAAAATTAGGAATCAAAAGATTAATTAAATATATTTTAATACTAGAAAAATATAAATTAAGTGAAAACATAAAATTAGTGTGAAATTAAATTCCCTTCGCTCAGGGTGGGAAAATTTTACTCTGGAAGCCGCAATGCCGTGGTCGCCGCCCACCGCACCGTTTACGCCGTCTGCGTGGTCGAGCTCACCACACCGCTCTCGAGTCTTTCCATAATGCCGTCGTGCACCCCGCAAGCTGAAACTCTGACTCCCACAAGGTATCCGTAATCCTTACCCCCATTTTCACAAAAAAATTTCTTTCTGTTCTTCAAGAATTTTAGTCTCGGAAACAAAATTTCTTATTCGAAGCCTAGTTGGTGATTACTACATTGTGTTTGTCTCTATCACTAACTTGTTTCCCAAAAGAAAGAAGAAACTGAACAAAATTGGAGGAATATATGTTGGCACACGCATCATTTCTAAGATAATAGGTAAAGGAGAATCGAATTTAAGGACCTCAACCACTTGCCTTATAGAAGGCCTGAATGTGTAATCTGGATTTAATCAATGATTTTACCAGAAACATGTTATGCACAGTTTGAAAGGTCTCTGTATTAAAATATAGATAACTTTCTTCTAAAACAAAGCAAAAAAAATGTAAATTGTTACATTACATCAGAGTTATGCAGGCTCTTTGCTTTCACAAGATGCACCTACATGAAACCAATTGCCATGTTATCTCTGTCTTTGAAGATTCAGACTCTAATTCAGCAAACTTTTGCAAAGTAATTGCCACGATCCATAGAGCTTCCAAACCCACTTAACTAGATTTAGTTGACCCTCCTCAGCTTCTTGTTTAATTTAACAAATTTTCTTCCACTAGTTATCTCCAATCACACAGCCCAAAGCTGTAGATATCAGATTCCTTACTAGACTTTCCTGAAGTGATTATTCAAGAGCAATATAGACCCTAGTCCTGACTATGTGTGGTTTGTCACCCTTTCTCATAGTCCACTAGCCTAGCCAAACCAAAATCACCAAGCTTAGCATTGAAACTTAAGTCTGACATAACATTGGTTGATCTAATATCTCTGTGAATCTCATACTCATACTCTTCTTGTATGTAAAGCAATGTTGAAGCCAAGTCAAAGCTATATCACACTCTACTGGCACCACGAGTGTTGTGGCTTTTGGACCAAAATTGGCAAAGGCCACTCATGAAAACCAACAAGTGAAAAGATGACTTTAAAAGGTAATCTAAGACTGATTGGGTTAGAGTTCGAAAAGTTCCTTTTAGCCTTATGCTCTTTTGATGCACCAATATTTCACAACCAAGAGGGGGTGAATTGGTTTTAACAAATTTTACCCAGTTTTAGTAATTTCGAAACTGTTTTGATAAAATCTTTGCTTGTTGAATCAATTGAAATAGTATGATTGGATGCTAAATATTTAGAGCATTTAGAGCATTTATACCATGTCAAAAAAATAGAAAAGAAGAGATTTAACACACAAGAGATTTATAGTGGTTCGATTCTTTAGAATCTACATCCAATTTCCCCTAGCAAACTACAGCTAGAGATTTTCACTATATCTCAAGAATTACAAGATTTACATATACACATGGTAAATCTAAACTCTAAGACAAAAAGAACACACAAGCAAGACTACCACACACTTGCTTCAACCAACAAAACAGCAAGACTATCACACACACTTGCTTTAAACAGAAAACAACAAACAAAGAGTTTTAAATTGTACTAGAACATAAGAACACAGCCTAAAGGTTAGATTGAGTACACCTTTTTCAAGTCTGAATTTTCTTCATCTTACCAAGCTAACTTTGATGTGTCTTGATGAAATTCTCAAGAGGATCTTCCAAGATTGCTCCAAGAACTTATTCCACACCTTTCTTTCTTTCTTTGGGTTGAACAACTCTGTTTTGAGAGGGTGCAAGATCTGTTTTTATCTTATCAACTGTTTTTATCTTATCAACTGTTGTCAGGATAAGCCTAATCGACCAAATTAGTTGGCTAGTCGACTACATTATGACAGGGCCCAAATCCAAGTTTCAGAACTAACCTAGTTAACTAGATTAGTAGCTTAGTCGACTATCAAGACAACAAATTAATATTTTCATATTATCACATACATATATTTATGTCTTGTTCTGATTCCAATCATTGTTATGCTATTATGGACATCATAAAAAACTTAAAAATATCACACATTACTTAATAGCAATAAGCAGGTTAATTCATACTAGGTTATAATGCATATCAGGTTAATTTAGATATGAGCAAGTTAATTTAGATCAATTTTCAACAATTGTCAAGTTCTCCCCCTTTTTGGACATAATCAAAACAGGGACATACCAAACGAAACAAGACTAAGATAGCATATACTAAGTGATGAAAGGCATTGAGTTCTATGATGTTGGTGTGAGTTAGCGTAACAGAGATTTCATCACCTAAGTCAAGATTATAGTACTCATACACCTTGGACAAGAATAATGCATAAGGTAGTGGATACATGGGTAGTTTTGTGGTCTTTAGGATGGTATCACACATAAGGGCAAACCAGTTGATTTTGAATCTGGAGTTTAAGGCATGCATTAAAAATATGTCTTCAGTTAAGAGTTGCCCATAATTACCAGCCCTTGGGGCTAAAATCCAGCCAATGATGAATGCCATAACATGATCGTCTCTCTTCATTCCACCACCTTTGTACAGATTACATTTCTTTGCTCTTGTAGGATGACGCAACAATGATTTGTAGATTTCCATTTTTCGTAGATTTTGAGAGCCAACATAAGATTTTTCTCCCCTTAATTGAAAGCCCACGATCGTTCTCCAGACAGATTCATCTAGGGTTATGTTTACCGCTTTTACCCTAGATACCACAATATCATTTTCCTCTCTAGCATTTGCATAAAAGACCTTAAGAAGATCAAGATAGTAGATACCTCGAATGAACTAGGTTATTAATCTAGTCGAATAGCTTTGAAATGTGACACAGAATATGAAAATGCCTAGTTAACTAGCAAGTTGACTATTTTATGCAAAATGAGAAAACCTTATGTAGAAATGATAAAATTTGATGCAGTATGAAAAGGATAGTTAACTAATGAGTTGACTATGTAATGCAAAAACAGAAAAAATTAATGCAGTGGTGACAAGTCTGGTGCAGTATTTAGATGATAGTTAACTAGTTAGTCAACTTTATTTGCTGCAAAGTGCAAAATGTGATATAGTATCTATGTAGTACATGTAGAATCAAGTATGCCAAGTTCATTTCGAAGTACATAAAATCTTTCTCTAGCCAAAGGCAAATCTAACATTGGCAAATTTGACTCAAAGGCTGATGTAGGTATATTTTTGGGTTATTCTCTCACTAGCAAAGCATAAGGAGTGTATAACAAAAGAACTTTGAACATTGAGGAATCAATCCATGTTGCATTTGATAAATGTTTGGAAGCTTGTACTAACATTCTTGAACCTAGAAAAAGCGATGAATTTCTTGAGATAGAGGGAGATTTAGCTAAAAAGCCTCAAAATGTTCAGATTGAAGAGAAAACTGTTGATACAATCACATATAGTCAACTATAAAATCAACTAGATGCTCTGCGAAAAGTATGGACTGCACCAAAAGACATGTCACTAGACAATGTGATAGGAGACATATCAAAAGGGGTCTCTACAAGGAAGCAGCTAAGTCAATTATGTTTAAATGTGACATTTGTATCCCAAATAGAGCCAAAGACAGTAGATGATGCACTCAAGGATGAGAATTGGTATCTTGCAAACCAATTTAAAAGGAATGAAGTATGGGATCTAGTTCCTCGACACCAAAATCAACAGGTTATTGGAACCAAATAGGTGTTTAAAAACAAGCTAAATGATAGTGGCTGCATTGTGAAGAACAAAGCAAGATTTGTAGCCAAAGGATACAGTCAAGAAAAGGGAATTGACTATGATGAAACCTATGCACCTGTGGCCATATTAGAAGCCATAAGAATTCTTCTAGCCATTGCATCAATTCTGGACTTTAAACTTTTTCAAATGGATGTGAAGAATGCCTTTTTGAATGGATATATCAAGGAAGAAGTATTTGTGGAATAACCTCCAGGTTTTCAAGACTTTGAATTTCCAAATCATGTCTACAAACTAAAGAAAACTCTATATGATTTAAAGCAAGCTCCAAGATCATGGTATGACAGACTTAGTCTATTTTTGATTAAGAGTGAATTCCATAGAGGTAATGTTGACTCCACATTATTTGTCAAGAAATCCAATAAAGATCTCTTATTTGTACAAATCTATGTAGATGATATCATTTTTGGATCCATTAATCTTTCTTTGTGCAAGGAATTCTCTACAAATATGCAACAAGAGTTTGAGATGTCTATGATAGGAGAATTAACCTTCTTCCTTGGATTACAAATCAAGCAAGTTAAGCATGGTATATTCATCCATCAAGCCAAGTACTGTGCAGAATTATTAAATAAATTCTCTATGGACAGTTGCAAGAAATCCTCAACACCTATGACTACTAATTGTTATCTAGATGTTGATGAAGGAGACAAGTGTATTGACCAAACAAAGTACAGAGGTATGATTGGTTCTCTACTTTACTTAACTGCTAATCGTTCGGATATCATGCATAGTGTGTGTTTGTGCATGATTTCAATCATGTCCTAAGGAGTCTCACTTAACTATTGTAAAAAGAATTTTGAAATACTTAAAAGGCACTAAAAGTTTAGGCTTGTGGTATCCTAGAAGGCTAATATCATTGGTGGGATATAGTGACTTTGATTTTGGTGGTTGTAAAGTAGATAGAAAAAGCACTAGTGGAACATGTCATTTATTAGGATGTTCATAAGTTTCATGGTATTCTAAAAAACAAGCATGTGTTGCTCTTTCCACCACTGAAGCAGAATATATTGCAGTGAGAAGTTGTGTACAATCTATATGGATCAAGCATCAATTAGAAGATTATAGCATTCATATAGACAACATTCCTCTTAGACGTGATAGCACTAGTGCCATAAATCTCACAAAGAATCCAATAATGCATTCTAGAACAAAGCATATAGAAATAAGACATCATTTTATTAGGGATCATGTTGCAATAGAGGAATGCAAAATTGAATATATTGACACAAATAATCAATTGGCTGACATATTTACTAAATCTTTGGCTAGAGAAAGATTTTATGTACTTCGAAATGAACTTGACATACTTGATTTTACATGTACTGCATAGATACTATATCACAATTTGCACTCTGCAACAAATAAAGTTGACTAACTAGTTAACTATCATATAAATACTGCACCAGACTTGTCACCACTGCACCGATTTTTTCTGTTTCTGCATTACATAGTCGACTACTAGTTAACTATCATTTTCATACTGCATCAGATTTTGTCATTTCTGTATTAGGTTTTCTCATTCTGCATAAAATAGTCAACTTACTAGTTAACTAGTCACACATTTTCATATTCTCTATGTCACATTTCAAAGCTATTAGACTAGATTAATAACCTAGTTAACTACGTCTAGAACACAATTTGTTTGGTAAAGTTTTCTCCTTTAAACTTCATTCCAAAACAAAACCACCAAACCCCCAAATCTGTTGAGAACCCTAAAATCCCATTTTTCTCTCTTCTCCTCTCTTCTCCACATAAACCCTATTATCTACAAATCTATCAATGGCGTCGTCATCCTTTCGCCCCAAGCGAATGAAGCGCACAGTTGTAAGAATAACCTCTCGCCCTGCTGAACTCGATGGCTTGATCAGTGATGATGAGAAGCAAGCCAACTTTATCAAGAACTCGAAGGATCGCAACATTGTCAATCCAAAATACATCGACATAGGCTTCTTCCATGACAATGGGTTTCAATTCCAAGAGTAATTTGCCTATCAAAGCTTGGAAAATTTGTGCAACTTCGAGGTATCTACTGCTCTGATCTTCTTAAGGTCTTTTATGCAAATGCTAGAGAGGAAAATGGTATTGTGATATCTAGGGTAAAAGGGGTAAACATAACCCTAGATGAATCTGTCTGGAGAACGATTGCGGGCTTTCAATTAGGGGGAGAAAAATCCTATATTGGTTCTTAGAATCTACGAAAAATGGAGATCTACAAATCATTATTGCGTCATCCTACAAGAGCAAAGAAATGTAATATGTACAAAGCTTATGGAATGAAGAGAGACGATCATGTCATGGCATTCATCATTGACTGGATTTTAGCCCTAAGGGCTAGTAATCATGGATAACTCTTAACTGAAGACATATTTCTGATGCATGCCTTAAACTCCAGAGTCAAAATCAACTGATCTGCCCTTGTATGTGATATCATCCTAAAGACCACAAAACTGCCCATGTATCCACTTCCTTATGCATTGTTCTTGTCAAAGGTGTTTGAGTACTACAATCTTAACTTAGTTGACGAAATCTCTATTACGCTAACTCACACCAACATCATAGAATTCAATGCCCTTCATCACATGGGCTTTATCTTTACTGGCAATGGGTGGATATTCAAGGATGAACCCCATACTGAGGAAAAATCACCACCACCACTCTTCATTGACCAATCCATACAGTCTGACATCCAACAGTCTCTTGTTGCTCTCAGCATTTCAATTCAACATCTTGATGCCAAGGTCACAAAACTGCTGAAGTATCATCATATTATTGATGCAGTGGTGAAAATGCTTCCAAATCTGTCTCTGATACTAGTGAAGACAACTCAACTGCTGAAGAAAATCACACCATGGCCAATGCTACTGATAGTGCTGCTGATGCTGCTACTGATGACGAAAACTATTCCATTGTAGATGACATGTCAAACTAAAGCAAACTTCCACGGTTGCTTACTCACTTTTGGCCTTTGCTAGTTTAAGTTCCTTAATCTCACTTAGTATAGGTTGTGCTATCTTAGTCTTGTTTTGTTTGGTATGTCCCTGTTTTGATTATGTCCAAAAAGAGGGAGAACTTGACAATTGTTGAAAATTGATTTGAATTAACTTGCTTATATCTTAATTAACCTGATATGAATTATAACTTGGTATGGATTGTACTTTGAAAATTTCTAACATGATATATAGGTAACTAAAATCAATTAATCTGAAGTATATCTCGCCAATGTTATCTTGTTTTGACCATCATAAAAAAAGAGAGGAGGTTATTGCTATTAAGTAATGTGTGATGTTTTTAAGTTTTAAATGATGTCATGACAATGATTGAAATTAGAACAAGACACAATTCCTCAACTTAAAAAATTTCAATTTCCTTCTTTGTTGAATGAATTTTAAACTTTATTATTTTAGTTATTTGGAATACTCCTTAAATTCTTAAATTTCAATTTCTTTTTAATCTCCCCATCCAAACATATGATTTTCCTTAAAAAAAATAAATTCTATAAATAAGTCAATTAGTCTCTTAAATTGCTTTTGCTCTGTTCAAACACACTAATAGAGAATTCTAATTCTTGAATAATATATTTGGTTTGAAACTAATTGGTGGTAAATATGTATTATTACGTTTTATATATTATTATTTATTTTGTATGATTTAAATAATTGTAAAAAAATAAAATAATTAAATGTACTATTTGTAATACGTTGTACTGACTGAGATTATATTGTAATAAAATAAGTTATACTGACTGAGTTAATTTATTTTTGTCTTTTTATGTTATTATGTGGTACTTGTTTTTTTTTTTCTTGAAATTTTATGGTAAACCAACACGAAAAAGATAATCGTTATTACAAATTATTAAAGATAAAATAAAAAAATAATTTATGAACAACCATATAATATTGTTATGATTTTTACATTATGTTTTTAAAATCATATTAAGTAAAACATCGGTTTGTAAATCTTATTAAAGAACTTACTCCATTTAAAAACCCACCAAGTTTTGAAATCTAAAATCTAACTCACTGTACATCGGACTTTGAAATCCAATTTAGAAACTCACCACATTTCAAATTAAGGAACTCAATAGATTTCAAGATCTGGAAGAATAATTAACCAAATTACTTATTCTCCCCAAATTTTAAAATTCAGTTAAATAATGTACCAAATTTCAAAATCTGATTGACTTAGAATTCTGCACAGCATGAGACTAGATGGAAATCTACAACATCCAATCGTAGAAGTGGTCGTCATGGTGAAGTTGCACCATTAACTCATCCTTGTGTTCATGAGGATGCTATTGAGTCGCATGAGAATGTTGCTTAGCAACACGAGGATATTATTGACCAACACAAGGATGTTGTTGAGCAGATGTTGTTGAGCAGCATGAGGAATTTACCCAGTCCACATGATACTTCTTTGTTGACATATGTTGCATTTATGTTGTGGGAGGGCAAGGTTTGCAAAGTACATGCAATTTTCTTTGCTTTTGATGTTTGATGACTTATTTCAATTTTATTTACAATTATTTTGTCTAGGACCGAGAGAAGATAAAGTTAGTCTTGCATAGAAAAAGAATAAGAATGAAATAAATTTGCAATGTCACGTGACTATTCAGAATTTTATGATTTCTAATTTGATGCCTCTATACGATATATTTTATTGCTTGGTCCTCCCAAAGTGCAAATGTAACATGACCGCCAAAACTCGTCAATAAAAAAGTATATTGTGAACTTGCAATAAATTCACCTACTTCATGCTCGTGCTACTCAGCAACATCCTCCTCAATATGTGTGACTTCTCCAACTTCACCATGACAACCCCTTCTACTCGCAGATATTGTAAATTTCCTTCTAACCTCAACCTATGTAGAACTCTAGACCTGATATATAAAGGCACCTCGTTTTCTAGTCATGTCTGTAACAAACAAATTGAAACAAACATTAAAAACAATCCACACTTAACAAATAACAAAATTTAAAGAGAATAAATATACAATACAAAAATACACAAAATAAAAAATAAAAAAAAAAGAAATAAACAACTTTTAAAAAAGTATTTAACTGGATTTCGAAATTTGATATACTTTTATGAAATTCATTTTAAAAGTGTGTCGAATTTCAATTTAACTGGTTAAGGCTTCTCACAGATGTTGAAATCCGGTTGTTTACCACAAAATTTAGTGACCTCCTACACCAGAATTTGAAATTTGTAGCCTCTTACACAAGATTTTGAAATCTAGTAGCTCCTACACTTGAAATTCGTCTTAACCCTCCAAATCCAATAATCTTCAACACCAAATTTCAAAATTCGATGGCCTCCTAAATTGGATTTCAAAATCCAATAGCCTACTTACTAAACCTGAAATCTAATCCTCCAAATTCAATTCTTTTTTGTACATATCTAGGAATATTTCATACGTTTGAGAGCCAAAACCTAAAACCAAGCATCTCAAAGTTTTCATATAAATTCATAACCAAGTAAAAAAAAAATCAACTTACCTCACTTCCAATGCATGGTCGAGAAGAAGTTAGTGATTTTTGGGTGCGGAGGACCGCAGCGCATTTTTGGTTGCAGATGATCGCAGTGCTAGAGGACTACGGCGCTGAGGGGTGAGGGTTGCTAGAGGACTACGGGTTGAGTCGAGGGGTGAGGGTTGTTGGGAGAAGAGAAGATGAAATAAGGGGTTTCTTCGAGAGGCCCTAGGTTAAATTAAATGTGAGCGAGTGGAGAATAAGGGTGAGTGAGGATATAAATAAGAGGGAGGATAATTAACTCTTTACCTCGTTTACCTACGCAGGAATCCATTTGTGGGAATTTAGAAAACTTTGGAGGTGGAGGAAGAAACCCCAAGTGTTTGACCTATGCCTCTTGGCCTACCTTTCAAAATCCCAAACTAGAAAAGTGATGCGTCTGCCTTCAAGGGCTATTTCTTTCTGCACCCCTCCACACTTTTCATGTGCAACCCATATGGTGGTTATAAGAGATCAAACTGTCTTTCTGCTGCCATCACTTGTTTCGTGCTGCCATCACTTGTTTCGTGCTGCCATCACTTGTTTCGTGCTACCCCTGTCTATGTGTTGCATAAAGAAAGTATTTCAGATATTTTTACATAAACAAAACTTCTGCACTTCTGCACTGTAGTTCAGAAAAAACATTCAGATTATAATCTGAAAGATACTTCCAAAATATACAATTTGAAAGTTTTCCTACTGAAAATATAAATAGTTTCAAGATTCATGCAAAAACATGACTGCGAATTACATAATTCACAAATAAAAAAAAATTGCGGTTTATACAATCTAAAACTTTTTTCTAAAAAAAATATATTCAAATTGTATAATTCGAAAGTAAAAAATACCTTAAAAATTACATAATTCAAAAATAAAAGGAGATTCCAAATTATACAATCCAACAGCTTCATTTTTATGCTAAAAATTTCATATATTTCTCCATACTCTAGTGCAAAAACAGAGACAATAACTTTCTGTCCAAAATTATTTGCCTTCAGAAAGAAAAACAGAACAGCAATATTGAAACAGAAGTAAAAAGAATGTCAAAAAATAAACAAAATTATGTTACTGAGCATCTATAGATAATAATGATCAACTGCAGCATCACCATTGCTTTTGTCAAGAATTTTTCCCAATAAAACAATAAAAACAATCTAAGTAATAAAGCATGAAGGAGTGCCATAAGTAAAATGAATAGTGAAGGCTTTCATAATCTATTAATGATAAGGAAAAAGTTCTCATACCTTCAGTGTGTGAAAAGGCATCCACATGCTAGAACTTCTAGCACCCTCCTTGCAAGCACCTTCTATCCAGAAATTAGCAACCGGCACTTTAATGTCTAATTGAACAGCTTTCCCGTCAGTTACAAATACAAAATTATTTATCTTAATATATTTTCAGTCTCCTAATAATTGTTCAAAAGACATTGATCCAAGCTGTCCCTATCATA
>Ga0209589_1008925_pt1 | contig 15446 bp, 9 predicted proteins | sample CowpeawhiteBW_FD_187525 | JGI IMG/M metagenome (GOLD analysis project Ga0209589, IMG submission 187525) | Root nodule microbial communities of legume samples collected from California USA - Cow pea white BW (SPAdes) (version 2) | ecosystem: Host-associated > Plants > Roots > Nodule | place: USA... | reverse complement strand
CATTCGACTTTTTAATATGCTTCAATATGAACCCACAAAAAAACATTGATTGTGGGGTTTTATGGCTTGTGGGCATGCTTCTTCAAGATTCTGACCACATTGACATTTATGTTAAATGGGGACTATAGCACGAATAAATGGAGAGTTGTGAAGAATATTTTGGTAATCAACTCCAAATCTCAAATCAATTACTAACTTCTTCAACAGAAGCTCATGAAACTCAACTTACATGACACAAAAATTTTTCCATCAACACAATATTGACTATTGCGTTATATGGCCAATGGGTCTGCACTTTCAAAATGACACCACACTCACTTTTTTTAAATGGGGAGTGCAAAACATTTAAGTGGGAAGTTCTGATGACTATTTTGTTCAGGCATGCGACTTTTTAATATGCTTCAATATGAACCCACAAAAAAACATTGATTGTGGGGTTTTATGGCTTGTGGGCATGCTTCTTTAAAATTGACTATTGACATCTCTATTAAATGGGGACAATAGCATGGATAAATGGGGACTTGTGAAGAACATTTTGGTAATCAACTTCAAATCTCAAATCAATTACTAACTTCTTCAATAAAAGCTGATGAAACTCAACTTAAGATGACACAAAAACTTTTCCATTAACACGATATTGACTCTTGGGTTATTTGGCAAATGGGCATACATTTTCAAAAATGACATCATACTCATTTTTTTTAAATGGGAAGTTCATAACGATTAAGTGGAGAGTTTTTATGACTATTATGTTCAGCCATTCCACTTTTTAAAATGCTACAATATGAACCCACAAAAAAAACATTGACTATTGGGTTTTGTGGCTTGTGGGCATGCTTCTTCAAAATTTTAACCACATTGACATTTCTATTAAACGGGGACTATAGCACGAATAAATGGGGAATTGTGATGACTATTATGTTCAACCATTCCATTTGTTGATTGACTTATAAATTTTTCTGTCACCAAAACATAATCAAACTCAAATTAATATGCTACAATATCAAGCCATAACAAAAACATTGACTGTTGGGTTTTGTGGCCTGTGGGCTTGCTTTTTCAAAATGACACCAAACTGACTTTTTCTTTTAATGGAGAGTACATAAGTATCAAGTGGGGAGTATTGATGACTATTTTGGTCATCCACTCTAGTTTAATATGGTAAAAAAAATTTCCACAAAAAAGAACATTTAGTACTTTCTTATATGGCCTATATGCTTGCTTTTTCAGAATGTCCCAACACTGACTATTTTGTTAAATGGGTAGTGGCGATCGATTAAGTGGGGAGTTGTGATGAATATGTTTGTCATTCAATCCAATTCTTAGATGAATAACTATCTTCTTCAACAAAAGCTCATCAAACTAACCATAACACTGTACATAAACATTTCCATCAACACAACATTCAGTTTTGGGTTATGTGGCGAATGGGTCTGTTTTTTCAAACTATCCCAACACTGACTTTGTTCTTAATTGGGGACTATATAGGGATTAAGTGGGGACCATACATAAGTGGGATCCAAAGTCCCAACAACATGGTTTGTTTTTTGGCCATACTTAAGTGGCAACCAAAGTCCAATGATATGGGTACCTGCTAAATACAATTAGATCATGTTCACATATCACAAAATCATCTTCCTTATAGATACATCATTATCAATACAAATGTAAATAGACATCACACATCACACATTTATACATACACGATTTTTGCTATACAACATTTAAATAGTTATTGTTAACTTCATTTACTAGGGACCACAAAGGCCATTTGTAGGGAGTTGTGTTCAATATTATGAATAATAAGTTCAAATTGTTATGTACAATTCCACAATAGAAAGTACATTGCAATGTTATTCCAAAAATAATAACCATATACATGTCATCATCCATGCATTAATTATACATAAACATATAAAGCTTCATACCAAAAATCCCTTAATACAAAAGAAACAACATAAATTCATTACTACATATATGCATTTCTCAATGCCCAACAACTCATCCCAATGTTAGTAATTTCAACTTCTTATTTCCATAAACAGAGAATGGTGTTCTTGTGACATGACTCTTGTACCGCCAAAATGGTGTGCCTGCAATATACTCCTTCTGTTGCAAACTTAATTTATCATTCAAAGCACCGATAAACTTCGCTTTGTAGTAGTGATGAAAAAACATATGTATAACATAACATACTTTTACATCATTGAACAAAATTGAAGCAACATCAATACAACGGTGCAAATTAGCACACCTTCTTCTCCTCAATGCAATCAAAAAATCGATGAGCTTTGCTATCCATTTTGTACTCCTTCACGACTAAACATATCATACAAACCACCCACATCACCCGTAAGCACATGGAAAGGCAACAATAGATTAAGCCCACATCAATAAACTTTACACACACACATCCGACAACAAAATCAACCACCACCAATGAAGCAAACATTAAAAAAACAAATTATTTCATTATCAAAGCCTACTCCTTCATGAGTAAAAATATGATACAAGTCACACACATCACCCACAAACACATGGAAAGATAACAATAGATTAAACACACATCAATAAACTTTACCCACACACCCGACAATGAAATCAACCTTCCTGAATGAGTCAAACATTAAAAAAAACATTAACTCGTTCTCCAAGCCTTGCAATCAATCCTACCACCGAAAAATGTAATCTTTTGGTTAAATAAATGCAATGTTTCAACCTTTATGCTCAATGTCATCCAAATCAAACTTTTGCATGGTCAAATTGCGGGTTCTCTGTTCCAAAAACTTAAACAGACAAAAAATGGGTTTTGGAGGAACACCTTTGGACGAAGACGTTGGGGGAAAGAGGTGTAAATGAATCACAACAAACTTACAATACAAGAATGTCGATAAATGATCATAGGGAACAGTGGAAGTGGCTTCAGGTGAAATCGTTGTTGTCGAGGACATCAGGTCATCGTTGTCTCCACTAACTCACACAGAGGGCTTGGTTGCTTCTCCCTTTCTAGTTCTCTCTCTCTCTCTCTCTCTCTCTCTCTCTCTCTCTATATATATATATATATATATATCGTGTGCCTTTGCCCAAGGACTTCTCCGATTCCTGCACGTGCACCCGTTACTTTCATTAAATGATTTCACATTAAAAAATAAAAACTGCCTCGCCACGTTAATAATGTAAAAAATGAGTCAAAAAAACTTGTCTGAATATATTTTGGTTTCACTTATGAATAGAACTTACCAGAGAGAGAGAGAGAGCGAAAGCAAAAAGCTGAAAAAGTTATTGCACTGTTTTCAGATGTTATACAAAGAACACAACATTTCTTTATATAGAAAGGAGGATGCAGATAAAGCTGTATCTTTTTAAATACATATAGATATAATCCTAATATTGTTTTTAAGATCAATCACAAATATTATCCCATACCCATAAACATGCTGTAAACTGAATGTGAAAGCGTACCTGAATGTGACATAATGATAATACCGTTAGAGCATTGTTGGTCCTCTGATCTTCCTTCTGTAGAGTACCTATATTTCCTTATAGGTTTTCTCTCCTGATGAGGATAGAGAGAAAGAAACAGGAATAGAAACTTATGTTCTGTCTATGTGCTATTAGAAGGGGACCATGACCCTTTAAATAACCTAATTATGTTAATTATTTTAAGATTTAGTATTTCTAATTTGGCCCCTCATCAAATTAGAAATTACTTTATAATCTCTGCATAGTTTTTATTTTCATGACGTATTCTTTTAATCAAAACTTTAATTTAGTCAGATTACTTTATTATTTGGCTTAAATAAATAATGATTCTAACACATTTAATTATTTATATATATATATATATGACCCAAAATTGCCAACATATCTTACTAAAACACAAAAGCATATTTTTGATAAGTTAACAAAATTCTCAACAGTTTGTGTATTAAATTCTATCAGAAAAGGGTTAAGATTTCTTTGATGGAATGGTGGTTGGGATGAAACATCTAGGCTGAAGGCTCTCCGTGGTTAATCACTTTCTAGAAGCTTCCTCTTTCGAGATGTAGAATTTATGCTGAAAAACATGTGAGTTGAATTGTTGAAGATCCTCCTTAAATACCCAACGATACCCGCAATTCTTCACCATAACATGTAAACCATTACAACATTCAATCAAAGTTTGAAATTCAATTCCGTGAAGATTAGGCATGGTATTTGGATGTCTGCTTAGAAGACCAAAGAATTCTTGTCGAGAGTAAAACACTGTCAGCAAGTGATCTAATTCAACAGTCACCAGATCTTTTTTGAAATGTATTTGAACTATTGAATAACTGTTTTCTTAAAGGTAGACACTATTGATACCATATCCAATAAAAGAGCAACGATCATGATATGCTTCAACCAAATTCATAGGATCTTCAATTGTGACAAATAGAACACAAAAGGCAACACCTATCCAATTTGGGTCATCAATAGCAAATGGGTCAATACTTATATATGTACTTGCATTCCGTTTATTGAACCACATTGGAATTTCATTTCCAGGAATAACAATTTCCATCTGAGGGAACAAGTAAACCTGATTCAAGCAAATTCAGTTATACATAAATAGTGATCACATAAAAAGTGAGAAATGAAATAAAGGAAGGAGTCGTCACCTTAAGATTTTGCGTCATCCAAGAAAAAACCATACTATAATAGTGTTCCAAATCACTCAAATTGGGGCAGTTAAAAATGTATAATCCCATGAAGTATTTACCACCTTTTCGTTGTGTTGGAAGCTCAGGCAAATATTTTAGCTGCTTGCAGTGTTCCAAGTTCAAATGTCTAAGTTTGGAAAGTTGCTTCACGGTACTTGGTAGTGTCATAAATTTGTTTCCCGCCAAATCTAATATTTCTAAACTACTTAAGTTCCCAATTTCATCTGGGATTCGAAGTAGATTGCAGAAGCTTATATCAAGTTCAAACAAACACGGGACTGAAAAGGACAAAGAAGACAATAATAAACCAAGTGAATCTTGAGCTTCCGGAGGGTAGAAAAAATGGAAAGGCAACATTAGAAGTTTGTATACAGAGGATGTTCGCATTTGGATGATATTTGTATTTTTATCAACTTTCTCCAAATGTCCTGTGTCACCTGGGTTCATTAACATCTTACTATTAAGTAATTTTGAACAGCCGGAGATTTTTAAGCTCCCAAGAGATCTCATCCCAAAAATGATATTCAGATTATGGACAAGATTTGTACAATTTTCCAAATACAAATAACGAAGTTCTCTTAGAATACCAATGGATGGATCGATCTGGACAATTTCTGTGCATCCTTCAAGATCAAGATGCTTAAGACGTGGAACATCACTTAAGTCTGGCACCCCAACAAGGTTTTTGGAGTTACTGAGAACCAGCTTTCTCAAATTGGGCAGACACTAAAAGAGACATAAAGAAAATTTTAGTTATTAAAAGGGAAAGATAGATAACCCTTAGTATTTTTATATTTGAAACTATAGGAGACTAAATGAAAAAAAAAAAAAGTTAACATTTCCTCTTTTTGGCTGAAAAAGTTGAGAAGTATCTTTATATTTGATCATTTAAATTGAGACAAAGATGAAAAAACAAATGACACATGTAAAAGAAAGTTATGTAAATATGAGATGTTATTTGACAGAGAAATCTAAAAAGCAAATACGTATATTACCTTTTTGCCTTCCCATAATTGCTTGATATTGCTATGAGGCAGGATCAATTCTACAAGTTGATCTGGATGGAAAGTTGATGGCAAAGACATGCAAGGAAAATGATTCCAATATAGATATCTGAGTTCATTAGAAATGTAATCGAGAGTTCCATAACAGTTCACATTCTTCAGAATCAGCAACTCAAGGTTATTCATCTTTGAGAGACCATCCACTCTTATTCTTCCTTGTAGAAAATTTTCTCGATCCTGATCAATAACTATAGCTTCAACATTTTCGGCTTCCTAAAACATTTTGTTGAGGAAAGAAATCATTACATTTTATTGATAAGCTATACATCTATGAAGAATGGCAAGCTTAAAATATATATTAGAAAACTTCTTTTACCTTATTCATTTTCATGATTTTTTGGAGATCCTTGTAGCTCCACAACCTGCTCCACTTTCTTGGTTCTTTGGGTGCTTTTTCTTTGACAATACTCTTACCCAACTCTTTCAACAAGTCATGCATTTCAATATTTCCATCTCGACAACTTATGAGTGATTTCTCAATCAGAACTTTCATACCAATGTCAGGAGAAAATTGTCGATAATCTAGAAATTTCTTCACTATTGGCGCCGAATAGTGAGATTTTCTATTGGAGCAGAAACAAGCAATATCTAGAAATATTTGTTTCTCTAGATTCTCTAATCCATCATAACTTATTCGCAACACATCCATGATATCTTTGCTTGGATTTTCTTTCATTCTAGTCAATGCACTTCTCCATTCACAAACATCTCGACCAAGTAAAAATGAGCCTAATACTTTAATTCCTAAGGGAAGACCTTTCACATACTTTAATACATCTTTAGTCAACTCTTCATATTCTCTCCCAATATCGTTAGATTTGAAAGCTTTTTTGCAAAATAATTGAAGAGCTTGAGTTTCATCCAAGACTTGAACATTGTAAACTTCATTTACTCCATAATTTTGTAAGATATGACAATCTCTAGAAATTATGACGATTCTACTCCCTGCACCTAGATATTCTGGATGCAGACCCAATTTCTCTAATTGTTCGACATGATCAACATTATCAACAACAACAAGCATCTTTAAGTGACGTAGTCTAGTTGTTATCAACATAGTTCCATGTGAAACGTTGCGTATCTCCATATTTCCCTGATTTAAAGCTTGACAAAGAAGTTGTTTTTGCGCACTTGCTGCTCCAAAATTACAATAAATTTTGCTTAAATCATCAAGGTAACAACAAGCATTGAATTGAGGAGAGATTTTATTGAACAATGCAGTTGCAAGTGTGGTCTTTCCTATTCCCCCCATCCCACAAATTCCCACAAGGCGAACAGTATCATTAGCACTCAGATCTAGAAGTTCTTCCAATTGCTTAACACGAGAATGAATGTCAACTAAATCATCTCCAAAATTCCAAATTTGATTACGACCCAATAAGTTGATTACCTCTTCAACAACGTTTTCAATTTCTTCATATTGTTGCCTATGCGTCCAAAGTTCAATCATAATTGAGTGTTTTGTTTTTGAAAAACTAAATACAATATATAACATAAACATATGGCTATGTATACTTACTTATTTTGAACATCCCACCCACAACGATCGCAACTTGTTTTGAGAGCTTCCCTCCATTTTTTTACCATTTCTAAGTCATCTTTGAACCGTTCTTCGTGTTCAGCAAAAGCTTTTGAAAACTCTCCACTCTGTTTTCGGACCTCAGAGGGAGTAACATCAAAGAAAATAGGGAGCAAACTTCGACCAGTTAATTCAACCCAATCGACGATCTTTGTAAGCTCTTTCATGCACCATGTGGATGATGCATAGTCCTTTGAGAAGACAACAACGAAAACTTGTGATCCTTCAATTGCGTGCAAGAGTTCAGACTCCAAGAAGTGCCCTTTCTGGATTGTTTGGTCATCTCTGAAGGCAACAACTCCTTTTCTTTGAAGAGCTGCAAAAAGATGATTTGTGAAACCGTTACGAGTATCTTCACCTCTAAAGCTAACAAAGACGTCAAAATTCTTGGTGTGTGATGAAGAGATGCGTTGACTTTTGTTGGCAGCCACTGCAGAAGGTGAAGAGTCACCTGCTTTAAAGATTAATGTGCGTATTTAATAGTACTCTCAAGGGGTCAATCAGAGTCAAGTATTTTATAAACAAATTACAAAACGCGTAATTGGAAGACGTGTTTGTAGGAGTGTGACTCATCGGAATAATTTCTATATAATATACATTCTGTTTAATAAATCTGTTGTTACGTTGAAATTCTTACTGAGTGTGATATTATTTTTAAAATACTGCAAAACATTCGTCGGAGTTTCTTTCAGAGTTTCCTTGAAATTATTATAAAATAAATGTAATGAACTATATATATACGTTAGTGTCGGCAATCATAGTTGTTTTTTAATATGCACATAACTGCTTGAAATACTCCGCCATTTTAAAAAACTATTTGAGATATTGAAATTATATCAGAGCATCTACTTACTCCTAACATACCAATAATATAACTACTTTATTAGCTGAATGATGTGCAAGGAACACCATAAAAAAGAAAAAAATATATTCTATTTCTCAATCTCAAGTGAAAGGTGTTTAAATACGTACATGCATGCTTGTATTTACTAAAGAAAATATCATCTTCTTTCTCTTTACTCTTTAAGTGATCTTTCTTATTTGAACCATTTTGATAATAACAAATAATGTCAAGCTTCTATTGATCTATGAAATTGATACGTGTGAATTAACGGAAGTCTCTGGAGTTGAGAATGACAGAGTCTTTTTGTTCAGTACACACATAAAGAGCTCAAAGAAAGAAGAAACATGTTTTCTAGGAAATTGTGAAGATGCAAAGGACACATGAAGAGTTAAACGACCCTGATATATCTTTCTTTCTTTCTTCGCTTCACAGCATGGAGACTCAAAAGCTTATTATACATCTTATTCTTCTCCTTTGCGTTCCTTGTTCATCCTCATTACCTTCTTAGTTGTGTAGCACAAAACAATGCTTCTCTCTTCAACCGCATCTTCACCGGTAATTCCACCAACCAATGCAAAAGTTTTCGCTCAGCTCACAAATCCATGTTCCCAACACAGGAAGCTACATGTTCAACATGAAGAAGCATGGCACCCACTTGGTTCGTTTTCGTTTCGCACCTTTCAAGGCTTAAGTAGGGGTGGACGAAAATTCCATTTGTCATAATTAAACTTATCTATTTTTGCTCTAATCCTATCTATTTCAAAATCATTTTACTAAATCTACTAACCATTTAAACTCTATTTTATATTAAATAATAATTTTAATCTGATTCATATTTTATAATTTTTAAGATTGATATCCATTTTCAACCACTACAAGAATCACTCCACAAAGCTAAGAAAATTTGTGTCGATCAAGAAAAAGCGGAAGCTAAATGTGTCGGGCGAGTCATAAATAAAAAAGAGGAATAACCATTAGAATTCAAGAGTGGGTTGGGTTTATCCCACTCTCCGGCATTTGTTATATTTTGTAAAACAAAATTAATTGGAAAAAAAATAATGAATAACAGCAGTGAAAGATGATATATTAATAACTTAATAGTGAATCGTCTACAAAAATTAGTTATCAAATAAAATTTAAGAAAGCCAAAAAAATCATAGATACTATAATTTAATAAAACAAAAAGAAAATATTCTTGAGGGCTAAATTCACGTATACAAATTAATTATTAGAAAAAAATTTAAAAACACGGAGAAAATTGTTAATTTAAAAAACAAAAGAAACTAATCAGTCCTTTATATTTAACTTTTGAATGAAAAAGAAAATAGTTCGGTCTAAAGAAGGTTAAACCGACACAAAATATTAACTAAGGATAAAAATTTGAAAAAGTCACTTAAAAAGGGTTTAAGCGACATAACCGTCATCCATTGTGACTATTGAAATGCTTACACATGTACGTGTAGTGAACGATGTTAGAAATAGGCTTAAATACATTTTTTGTCCTCATTTTCGTAGTGTTTGTTGTGGATGGTCCTCGTTTTGACAGAATGTTTTAAATGGTCATCCTTTTTATCGAATGTTTAAAATGGTCCTCATTCTCGCAATTCGTGTTTTATTTGGTCCTTTTCTGTAATGTCGTTTAAATTATTAACGGAACATTGTACAGGTGGCACAATTTGTATTAGGGTGTGTTACGTGTATTGTACAATGTTCTGTTAATGACTTAAACAGCGTTATAGAAAATGACCAAATAAAACATGAATTGCGAAAATGAGGACCATTTTAAAAATTCGGTAAAAATGAGGACCATTTTAAACATTCTGTCAAAATTAGGACCATCCACAACAAACACTACGAAAATGAGGACCAAAAAGGTATTTAAGCTTTAGAAATAAAAAATGATAAAAAAAAAGTAAATTTAAAGTTAACGTTTTTCTTTTAAAGAACATAAATAAAAAATTAAAAAAGAGTAAGGATATGTTAACAAAGTATTTTTAACAAAGTTTTAACAAACTTTCCTATTTAGGTAAAAAATTATTATTTTATTATTTTATTTTAATTAAAAAATAAAAAATTAATCAACTTTAATTTTATTTATAGAAACTTTGTTAAGTTTGTCAAAATTTTGTTTGTGAAAAGGTAATTTTTCATTAAGAAAAATGGTGAAGGATGTAACGTCTCATTTAATTAATATGCGTAATTAAAAGAAACACCACACATAAATAGTAGAACAACGCAGTCCTGGGGTTCTTAACGCCACCCCACAAAACTAGCACGCCACGATGCCAACAGAAAACGGAATAACGGTTTTACCAAATGTATATAAATCCAAGAACAAACAAATACATGGGCTATAGCCTTAAAGAAAAGCCCAAAAGAAACTAAAGTCTAGTCCACGCAGACTATGCGGCGAAACCATTACCTCCCTGTTGCCCACGGGTGTTCCTCGCATCTGCTCACACCAACAAGTTGATGATCATCGCAAAAGAGAGTACCACACAGTAGAACGCACAACAAAGAAAGTAGGGTAAGCTAGAGCACAACAGATTTCATTCATCAAATTAGATATAACTTCACAAAATCATACACCCAAATCAACCAAGCATGTTATGACTTTTCAAGCAATACATTACGACACGACTTGACTCATCCGGATACGTATAACCTGGTCGGATTCAGCGAATGCTTGCACTTGTGGTGGATACCTCTGCTCACCCCCGAGCTATGTGTTACAAGTCTTACGATGAAACAATTCCCTCACCACAAGGTTAGCCCTTAATGAATTTCAGGCCTCCAACTACTCTCACCACAGGAGTCAATCCGCTCTATGTGAGACTAATTGGCTCCTTAGAGTGTCAGGATACAACCTTACCTTGAATCCTTACCTAGTTATACAGATGGGGCACCACCATGGACACCCACTAACAAGGGCCATGGAATTACGTCCCGACCACTAAAGCGTGACCCTGAAAGTCTCACCTAGAGACTCCAAAGAATTACTGACACAGACCAAACATAATCACACCACCAAATAATATTCACCATGCATGTACACGTTAATCGTACCAACCTTTAAAGCCAACGCCTTTCATGTTCTAGGCCCAACCCATTTCAACTCATCATAAATCATCCATGCATAAAGGATTTCCAACTCATCTCATTGTCATGCCTCTTTAATACCAACCATTTCATTAAAACTCATGCTAAACTCATATCAATCCATTATTCACAATTCATCTCAAACTTTCAGCACAATACTTAAAACCAAGCAAGCATTATCCATACAAAGCCAAGAAAGCAATCACACCTCGCACTGCCTCGCCCAGCACTTCGCTCAAGCTGAAGGGTCTTGCTCAGGCGAGAGACTCTCGCTCAGGCGAGCCCTCTTCGCCTAGGCGAGGGCTCGAAAAAGGGGAACAGTGGCTCATGCGTGATCTCACTTAGGCGAGACCCCTCTCGCTTGGGCGAGAAGCTCGCTCGCTCAGGAATAAAGTGGGTTGCCTGAGCGACCGCTCGCATAAAACCTCTTGGGCGAGCCTCTGTTAATCTCGCCTAGGCGAGACAGGCTCGCTTGGGCGAGAAAACCAGAGCTCACCTTTGTTCTCTCGTGCATTTACACATAGCAGTTCACAAACGGCACAACACTATCATACTCTAGTTCACATAACACACCAAACATATCCAAACGGCAAAATAGAGGCACAAACAACATTACTCAAAAGAAAAGGGGCGAACCCTAGCTTCCCATACCTGGAAAAGGTTACACAAGGCTTCGACACGAGACCACGGAGCACAGCAACTCAAGAGACGGACTTGGAAACTGGCGGAAGAACGGAATAGTAGGAAAAATAAGATCATTACCGAACCCTAAACGGTGGAATACGAAAAAGGACTTTAGGGAGTAAGGGTAGTAGGTTTAGAATCACTTACATGGAGCAGAAAGTAGTACTTGAGCCTTGAGCGGACTGGTTCGAGACGGAAAGTGAACCCTAGTAGAGCTCTAGTGGTATAGTTGAGGGAGAGAGCTGCAAGTCTGCGAATGAATGAAAGTGGAAGCGTTAGGATAACTGGAATAGGTTTTATCAATTGGGCCAGCCCTAGGTCCACTTACAAAGAGACAGCCCTTTACTTTAGGGCAGAAAATAATAAGGCAACTTTAATAGGCCTTACAAAGGAAGTGCTCAAACTATTACATACATATATATATATATATATATATATATAAAGAAAACTTTTTTTCTGAATTTTTGGTCATTTCACTTGGTACTTTGTTGGAAATAACACTACTACTTTTTCTAATTTGTTGGAAATAACACTACTACTTTTTTTAATTTACGCAACTGCCACCAAATTAATACCCTCACTATCTTACCTTATTTACCAAAATGCTACTGAGCACACATTTCTATTATTATATTTATTATAATTTTATTATTATTAGAGTTATAATTATTAATATTGTTATTTTATTAGCCGCGGTATTATTATTATTTATTACATTTATTAATTTTACTATTATTATTAGTATTGATAATATATATATATATATATATATATATATATATATATATATATAAAGTATTGTACTTTGTCACGTGTCAATCTCTGAACAATTTTTTTTTTTGGGTTTTTTGTCATTTCATACATTTCACTTGTTGAAATAACACTGCTACTTTTTCTAATTTACGCAACTACCACTAAATTAATACCCTCAATATCTTACCTTATTTTCAAAAATGCTACCCAGCACACATTTCTATTATTATATTTATTACATTTATTTTAATTTTATTATAATTTTATTAGTAGTGGTATTATTATTATTTATTACATTTATTATCTTTACTATTATTATTAGAATTGATAATATTGCTATTATTAATATTAATATTATTATTATTATTATATTAGTTGGTGATGATAATGTAACGTTTTTAAGTTAATATATAAAATAAAATTATATTTATTAAAAATAAAAAAAATATATAAAAAGGATGAGAGAATAACTGTTGATAAATAGAGAAAAAAAGAAAAAGCAAAAATAGACGATTTTTTTAAAAAGGTTTATAAAAATAACGATCAATTTTCTATTACATTACATATATACATATATAGAAGCATTGTACTTTACCACGTATCAATCTCTAAACATTTTTTTTTTTGCATTTTTTTTCATTTCATACATCTCACTTGGTACTTTTCCGAAATAACACTACTACTTTTTCTAATTTACGCAACTGCCACCAAATTAATACCCTCATTATCTTATCTTATTTTCAAAAATGCTACTCAACACATATTTCTATTATATTTATTATAATTTTATTATTATTAGAGTTATAATTATTAATATTATTATTTTCTTAGCAGCAATATTATTATTATTTATTACATTTATTACTTTTACTATCTACTATATATCTAAGACAATCTTAGTGCAGGTAATTTACTGAGATAAATATTCTAACTCATTGACACCGGTCTCAAATTGAGGATAATTTAGTCTTTTGGATTTTGTTTTTTTCCTGCTGAAAACATTAAATGGTGATTGACGTTTGCTGACAAGCAGAGCCTTCTTCTTCAAGCCATTGCAGTTGATCGAGGTATTTGATTTTTTCTTCTTCTGTTATCTTTCTTCCTCTCCTTCTTTTGCTTTATTTCTTCTTCTTCTTCTTCTTCAAGTCCATTGCTTCTTCTTTCTTCTTCATACCAACGTAAGTGTTTTTAATATTTTTTGGCTGTTTATTTTTGTTGGTTGATTGTTGTTATTAAATGTACATAGAAATTTGGGTCGTGGATACTTTTTTAATGCTTCTTCTTTTTTCTTCCTCACAGTAGCTTAAGTTTTAAATTTTTTTTGTCCATTTTTTTTTATTTTTTTGTCATTGTTGTTGTTGAAAGTTGATTGAAGTTGTAGTCGGTGTAATTTATCTTTTGTTGTATTTTTATCAAATTTTTGTTGTTGTTGTTCTTCTTCTTACTCTGTTCATTTATGTTTGCTTCATTTTGAGGTTATATTTGTCCTTTTGGTGTAGTGGTGTTTTGCCGCTGAAACGCTTTAATTGTTGATTGATGTTGGCTGACAGCGGGATCTTTCTTCTCCAAAGCAATCAACTTCGTCAAGGTAATCTCCTTTTTTCTTCTCCTGTTTTCCTTCTTTTTCTTCTTCTTCAATCCTTCTTCTTTCTTCTTTCTCATACCAAATTAAGTTTTTTTTCCTGTTTGTTACTTTTGTCTTAACCATAGTATTATATGATTTATGATTTGTAAGGCTTCTTTAGTGTTTATATTCTCTGAAGTGTTTGTGTTCATTGGTTGTTGCAAATGTTTTATTACATTACTGATAGTTCTAGGAGCTGGATTTACCTTCGATGGATTGAATTTTGGTACCTAAACGGTTAAAGGTAGTTGAAGGCCTTTCAGAGTATGGTTTGAGTAACAAAGGTGTATGAGATAATGTTATCTTCGATATTTAGACTTGGTTGATTGTATACTCACATGGTTAGCATTGAATTTTAATTCATCATATACTAAATAAATGTACCATTAATTTATTTTATCTATGTGGTAATTATGTTAAACATAATAAATATTTATGTTCAAAATCTTTCATATCTTTAAAAACTTTCATATTATATAAATTATTATTATTATTTTTATTGTTGTTGTTGTTATATCAATTTTCTTATTACAAATTAAAAGAAATAAATTCAGTTATTGAAAACAATTAAAACCACTATCTTATATAACTACAAATAAATACAATAAATTTAATACAACAAAGTAAAACAAAAGGTCCATTATTATTGTTTATAATAGAATTGCAATAGGATTTCAAAAAACATAAAAAACAACTTATCATATATTGCTTACGGGATCATATTGCACAAGATACATACAACTTCATAAAGCTTATTTAAGTTCTGGAAATATGAATTATATTAATAATTAATTAGAATAATTAATAATTAAGTGTTGCCAAACATTAAAAATTAATCATTAATTATACAATACAAAATAACTAACAATAATATATCGTTTCATGTTAATTATACAAAATATATTTTTCCTAATATAAACTGATTATTTTCAATTAACACAAATCTATATTTAAATATAAAAAATAATTAACAAAAATATATCATTTCATGTTAATTGTAGAAAATATATTTTCCTAATATAAACTGATTATTTTCAATTAACACACACACACACACACACACACACACACACACACATATATATATATATATATATATATTTAAATATAAAAAAAA
>Ga0209589_1008924_pt1 | contig 15447 bp, 7 predicted proteins | sample CowpeawhiteBW_FD_187525 | JGI IMG/M metagenome (GOLD analysis project Ga0209589, IMG submission 187525) | Root nodule microbial communities of legume samples collected from California USA - Cow pea white BW (SPAdes) (version 2) | ecosystem: Host-associated > Plants > Roots > Nodule | place: USA... | reverse complement strand
ATTTTATAAAAAAATGGATTTTAATTATTAAAAAAAATTGGGACAAAATTGACTCAGATACACATACTTAGGTACTAAATTGAAACAAAAAAACATATATGGGGACTAAATCGAAATCAACACAATGGAATCTGATAGTGATACTGACACGTGGCACTGACAATGCCACGTGTCACACACAGGGACTTGACATGTGGCCTTTTTATTTTATTTTTCAAAAATTAAAAAAAAAATTAAAAAATTTTTAAAAATTTTTTAAAAAAATAAAAAAAACCAGAGACTGACATGTGGCACGTTGACTAACGGCGTCAGTCAACTCTGTCTGAAAGGGACCTAATTGAAGCACTTTTTTAAAAGTTGGGATGCAATTGACACTTCTTTTAAACCGGGTACCTATTTGACACCCTAGCCCCAAACTGGGTACTATACGACTAATTATACCAAAAATAAATAACTAGTTATTTGGGATGACTTTTATTCTAATGATATTTAATAGTACCTCAAATATGAAAAATAGAAAATATGTCATTATATATGTGGATAACATGTTATGAAATGAGATAGTTTCTTTCAAATATAAGTTGGTTAGTTGGAGCCAATGTGAATCTTTAAGATAGAATCATAAGGAAGGGTGATAGTATTACTATCCCAAAAGTGTTATTGAAAAACTTCTTAGGAAGTTTAGAAATTATAAAGGAGTGAATATCCCTTATAATACTAATTAAAGAAAAATAGAGGAGAATTATTTTCTCAACCTCAATATGCCTAGATAATTAGGAGCTTACTACCTTTGATGGTCTTTTCTAGACCAGGTGTTGCTTATGCAGTAAGTAGATTGAGAAGATACACTTAATATTCTAATTAGGAATATTGAGACTTATGAGATGCTTAAGAGATTCAATGGAATATGTCATTGAATATAGAGAATTTCCCCATTGTACTAGAAGGGTACAATGATGCTAACTAAATATCTGATTCAGACGAGACAAAATCCACTAGTGGTAATAGGTTCACACTTGGAGTAGTGTGATTTCATGGAGATCAGCCAAGCAAACAATTATTGTTAGATCAACAAGAAATATGAGTATGTTGTTTTGGAAAGGGCTGATAGTGAAGTTGAGTAGTTGACGAACTTCTTAGCTAACATTCCACTAAGAATGAAAATACTTTGTGATTGTCAATCGACAATAGCTAGCTAAAGAGTGGAACGATTTCCATTGAGTATGTGAAGTCAGAACAAAATCTAGTAGATCCTCTAACTAAACCCTTGGGAAGAAACATGATATTAGAAACATCGAGGGGAATGGGACTTAAGTCACTTCCAAACAAACAAGTGATGGTAACCCAACCTTTGTGATTGGAGATCCCATGAATAAGGTTCATATGGGTAAAAATAAGTCACTTGTTAGTTCTGATAGCACTAAAATTGATTTTTAAATCAATTATGTCCAATCCTATGGTGTGTGTGAAAGTGCTAAAATTGCATGATTGAGAGATTAAACTTTGTAATTAAAATTCCATGAGGTGTAAGAATTTTAGCTTAAACAAAGTTTTAATGATTTTCATATCCCTTATGGGTGGTGTATGATTTGCAGCATACACTTGATGATGGGCCGCTTGTATGAGGTCTTAGCATGATCTCTGGAGCACTCATGAATAGCGGGCACGCGCATGGCCTAGTAAGCGCAACACAACGATAACAATAAGAATTGTGGAGGTGTATTGTGATTGATAAACCACTAACACACATCAAGTGTCCTTGGTTCATATAGCTTTCTATACCAATTACACTGTGTGTTAAGTTTTCCAATCTAAGACAGGTTCATATAGCTTGCTATATCAGCTCTGATGCATTACATCCTATATGAAACCCAAGATTTTCTCTTTTCTTTTGTCTATATCTTATATTTTGCAATTTGTGGGGGATTGTTATATATTTATAATTGTATTGCAAAAATAACAGTGTTGCAGTTGTTGCAATGTTAGCAAGCCTCCCTCCTTTTTAGGATGGTGCATGCCGTTACAGCGAGATCTCCTCCACAAGTTGATCCCACAACCACATTTTATGGGATATTATTTTCCACACCAGGCTTTAGTTACAGAGCATGGATTTTTTAAATCCATTCATCACCTATAAATAGGAGCTTAAATCCTCTTCCAAAATACAACATTTTCTCATCTCTCATTTTCTTATCTTCTTTCTTTTCTTTCTTCTCTTATATCCTGGTTATACCTACTCTATCCTTGCTAGTTTCTAAGATCCTTAGAAATTCTGAGAAGTTCCTATTGTATCCTAGGGGATTTGCGCATACACTGCGGATAAATCCTTAATGGCAGTGTTTTCAACATGCCTCAAGAATTTACCTTTTTATGTTCTCATCATATTTCTACTAATTTTACTACACATTGCACTATACAACATCACATTTTTCCTTAGAAATGAACATATTCATACAATTCACACAATCATAATAAATTCAGACCACGTAATCTAATTGATTTTCAGCATTCAAGCCTAGGCTCTATTCAACCTTACATACACAATCAACATAAGTTTCTCATCATATCCATTCTCATCAAGTCATGAAAAGCTTTCATAAAAAAATTTTATCATAACTCATGCAATTCACAACATTTATCATCCTTCTGTTCCATGTTTCTCTATTCTTGATCATCGAAAACCCTATTGTATTTAATCAACATAATAAACCTCAACAAAATCTCCTATTTCTGTCATGGCATATCTTCTAGCCATCCCAAACTTACCCAACGATATTAAGGAACCGCCCAACACTAATTAAGAAACCAAAAAGTTACCTATGCGAATCAAATTGGCCAATTGATTCTCTATCAACAAATTTATTGTTTTCTTGTATCAAATACATATTAGTTTTTTTTTTCTCAAATTAAGCTAAAAAAAGCCTCAATTTACCAATTTGATACATCGTAAGGTATATTCACTCATTATACATCCAATTCATAATTACTACAATTTTCCACAAACTAATCATCATAAATTTAGACCAATTCAACCAATATAATTTCAAACCAAATTCCTTCTTCAGTCGACATAACCAACCTCACAAATAAGACTACAATTTCATTACCATACAACAGACCACATAGTTTATACCAATACTAACAATTTCATGTATTTCTTAGGCACACAACGAACTTCAATTTCAAAGCAACTCATCTTAGATAGTCAATACTTAGCCATCAAACTATGATAACTAGTTCCTTTTATTAACATAACAACTCATTCAACTGAACAATCACTTACACATACATAATTCAATATCACATATATATCCCACATCCTTATCATCATTACCATTCTAGACACAAGGATCACACACATAAAATACATGTACAACAATTCATTAGCATCAATATAACATAAAAGGAATAAGAATTATTTCAATCCAACCAACCCATAGATCACAAGGCATATCAAGAATTGGAACTTATAAAAATAATTAGCTTTCATTACCTTAAAATAGCTTTTCCTCAAAGTTAAGCTTCCTCAACTCAAGAAATATTGCTACTCACAACTAGGGACCGAGAATGGGTTATCCAAACAAGACAAAATTCAATATATGGTAAATCAAGATGAAATTATCACTTCTCTCAACTGACCCCACTAAAATTGACGGCTAAAACAAAATAAATACTGAAGAATGATGCTTTTATATAGTAAATAGAAAGATATTCTTTTTAAAATTTGATCATTCCAAAACGTTCCTTAACTTCTTAATTTCATCATGGTGTAATTAAATTTTGAAATAGATGGAGATGAAAGATGAATTAAGAATAGAAGAAAGAGTGAGAGGAGGAGAAAAAAAAAGAACACGAGGTGGAGGGTCTTCCCGTTTCCACTTTTCTATTCTCTCTCTTGTATTTGTATTATATTATTATACTCATTTATTAATTTTAATTAATTAAATTTTTTAACACATTACAATAACAAAAAGTAAAGAAACAAAAATATTTTACAAAAATGGAAACAAATTAACAAGGATTAAAGTTGAAAAGAAAGGAAATTGTAGTGTCAAAAAAAACAAATATAACTTTTTCTTATTATATACTTACCTCTTTTTTAATCACATTTTTCTTTTCATTATTACTTCAACCTATAGTACATCGAGATAATGTTATTATGGTAAATTAAATATTATTCATTTTAAAATTCAAAACTTCAATACAATTTTATTTGTAAAAGAATTTTTTTTGATAAAGAAACACTAAAAGAACTTTAGATTCCTAATCAAATAATACTAAAAAGAGAGTGATCGATGTTACCAACATTATCTCAATAAATTTGAAGTTAGAATAATTATTAATTTTTTAATTTTTATAATCTAAAAAAACACTAAGAAGAATTATGTTAAAAAATTGAAAATATTTTTCGTGTATAATTATAATAATCAATAAAAAATGCTTCTACATATTATAATTTGATAATTATTTTATTATGATAATAATTATATCGAACATCTAATTATAAAAAAGTGTCCACCTTGAACAGATAAAATCGTAATTAAACTAAAAAAAGTACCTCACTTATGTAGGACGAACCTCGAAGTTGAAACTACCAACAAGACAAGAACCTAAAGTATGTACCATTTCTTGACTTTTGGCAATGTCTCAAAAGACCAACATACCACCACCTTTTACGCCAAAAGGTTATATATTTAACGTTTCTATATTTCCCTCTATAATTTAATTACAAAAGTAGTTTTGATGTACTTTTAATATTATAAAATACACTTGAATCGATTTTCGACCTCAAATTTTGTAAATGTATAATTTTAGTTTCTATATAATTTAATTTACAGATTTTTTTTTGTTTTCAAAATTATGTAACTTTTTCAATGTTAATAAATTGTATAATTGTTTATAGAGAATGTCGTAGATAAGTAATAATAATGTCAATTGTTTATTGATGTAAGATATTGATAATAGATTTCATAATTAAGTTTAATACATATTGTTTTGACGAGCATCTTAAATATTGTTGTTAACAGTTAACTAAAATTACTTAATTTAAAAAAAAAAACTTAAATAATGAAGTCTTCAATTAATATTTTATAGGATCAAAATTCAACTTTCTTAAAAAGATGCACTATAGAAAAGTGAATATATCTTAACGTTTCAAATTCATTTAGTGAAGTAAAAGCAAATGCACCCCACTTGCAAGTCCTATACCTGAAAAAAAAAGGTTTAACGAGCTTCCTTTAGAATAGTATATCTCTTTTATGCTAAATAAATTGATTGCTTCACACTAATCAGCTTTAGTGGAGAAATGTTCATGTTCTGCAAAGAAAAGCTTTAAGCTTTCCCTCTACCTGTAATTTCCAACATTTATTTTTTTAGTTTTATTAATTTTTTGTTGCATATTCATCTGGAGTTTTGTTCATTTTCCAGTTTCACCAAAAATGACAAATGGGTATGAGTTCGTGTGAGAAGGGTTTGTTTTCTTCTATTGATTTTGACTAGTAGTTTAGATACTTTGCTTGTTGAAAGAATGAGTGTGTGTTTGTGGGGGTAGCTTTCATTCGTTTTTTCTTGAAAAAAAAAAGGATTTTGGTAATTGTAGTTGAAGTGGGTATCTGTTATTTTGTGGGGGGCAAAAAGGATGATTCAGTTGTTGTTCTTGGTGCTTTTTGTGGAGGGTGCTATGGCATTTCTTTTGTTGGTGAAGATTGGGCCATTGAGAGATCTTGTTATTAAGACGCTGGATCAGATAAAAATGGGGAAGGGTCCTGCTACAGTGAAGACCATTGCTGGCACCATGTCCGTGATTCTCTTCTCAAGTCTTATGAGCATTGTTAAGATCCAGAACAAAGGTGCCAAGCTTGGTACTATGTCACCCATGGATCAAGTTCTGTGGAGGACCCACTTGCTGGAGGCTTCACTCATGGGTATGCTCAAACACCTTTCTTCTGGGTCACTTCATTCTCTCTCTCTCTCTCTCTCTCTCTCTCTCTCTCTAAATAAGCAGAGATGTAGTTACTGTTTGTTATGCGGCTACGAGTGAAAATATTGATTTTGCTGGAAAATGTGGCAATGCAGTGTTGCTGCTGTGAATGTTTTGTTTGACAGATCTTAGGTTTAGGGGTTCAGGTGAAGAAGGGTGCCTTATATTTGCAGTCTTTAAATTTAATTGTTGTTTGGTATTTGATCCCATTTTGGTCTCATCATTTTGTTTTGATTGTTCTCCGGAAATTTAAGTTGCCCCTTTTGAAAAAAATTGTTTGAACGTGTTGCAGATCTGAGGTTCATTTGTGTTATTTTTTATCATTTAAGGAAATCATGTTTATCAGTACTGAGGTTATATTTAGATAAAGTATGTTTAGAAGGTATCATTTTTAAGATATGTAAAATGCTTTGTGTTGTGCCTTATCGTGAACTACTTTATTTTGGATAAATTATAACAGTCGAAAGAATTGGCAAATATCAAAGGATTTAATGGTCTATGTTTTCTCTTAAAAAACAAGGAATTTTAAGTTCAGCTCTATTATGTGGAATTTCAAAATTGTTATGCTACTTGTTCCTCCTTTTGCTGCTGTTGACTGAGCCACTTGATTGATCCAATGCAGAGCTTCAATCTGTGTAAGGCTTTGTGTGACTTGACTCTCTTTGACCTTTGACTCTGTTTTGAGTTAGTTGTCAAAGATTCATAATGTGCCATGGCATGATATCAGGTAGGCAAGTACTGTAGGGCAGAGTTCTCAATCTTGAGAGGGATCTGTTTCAGGAAACATTGGAGAGAAATTGTATTTTGGAATGAGTTTTATTCTTTTTTTTTTTTTTTCAGGAAAGGTTGTGAGAATTGAAACTCAGCAAAGTCCATGTGCCTGAGAAGGATTTTGTCTAGTAAACTGGAATGTTGTGTAGTTATGCCTGGAATGGGTATATTGATAGGGCAGAAAGGTTTCTGATAAGATGCTGGATAAGAATTTGAACTCATGGCATGGGTTGCTTGCTGTTAAAAATGAGAATGTGGAGACTGCTATAGTTACTTTAATAGTATGTTACATTGTTACCCATTAGAGTACTATGAATTCAAGTGTGGAGTTGGAAATCCCACATTGAATGGAAATTAGTGAGTTGAGGAATATATAAGTATAAAGACTCACAAAACCTGGTGCCTTAAGATAGGTTTTGGGTTGGAAGTGGTATTTGGTCCTGTCTGAAAGTTGAGAGTTGAGGTGAAATTGAGAATTGAAGGACTTGTCGGATCCAAATCTCATCAGTTACATATATAACACACGAAAGGAACTAGATTGCTTTAATTGAAATATTGAATTCCCCTTGTATTAAATTCCTTGGTATTCTAATTGTTCTTTTGATATTGTCCAAAGATTGCCTAAAAGAAGATGTACATTGTTTTGTTCATGTTATCCTTCTCTTAAGTAGTGTCGAGAGGGATCTTAAGTAGTGTCCACACGATTAATGTCTCTGAATGTTGAATTTTTGATTCTCTTGTTTACCAGATTAATACTCATGAAAGATTAAACTAGTGCAAACATATTATATGTATAGATTAACCCACCCTTTCCCACATGATCACTAAGTGGGATTACTTGAACCCTACACACGAGAACACAAACTTAGTGAACAAAAACACAATGAAAAGAAATAAGTGGTGATAGTTTAGAACACTTGCTTTATTGATAAGCTTTAATACTAATTTTTTTCTCACCACAAATTTCTTGGCCTTGGCCACATATTAATGTTGTTTCCCTCTTCACTTATTTTATGTTCTGTTCTTTTCTACAACAGGCATAGCCTTTCAATAGTAATAATAGCTTTAGCAGAAGTAATACTAATAAAATAAGATGTATCAATGAAGTCAGAAGTGAGATGTGCCAATAAATTGGCAAATTGGTACGGAACTGACATGAATCCAAGCATCATAAATGGTAATAGTCTTGAAGAGGTTAGTACAGTCTGTTGTATCTGTGGTGCTGTAGAGTGTGTTATTATGGTTGTTTGTGTGATTTTGTAGAAATGAAAGTAGTTTTTGCTGTACTAAAGGTAGTGAAAGTATAAGTTCTATCTGGTTTCTGATGTGGTTGTGGTCATCAACAGGGTGGTTTTTTCAGTTGTGGACCTGGTGTTATATTTAGGGTGGTTGTGGGAGTGATAAACATGTTATGTTGATAAACATGTCTGCTGTCATGTCTTACTGAAGAGAAACAACAAATGCAGAATGCTATGTTGTATCTGCTTAGATTTTTTCCACTTCTGTGTGAAAAATATGTTTATTACTGCAGAAATCTAACCAGAACTTAGTTAAGCCTTTGAGAATGAACTATTTTCATGAGGAATTGATTTGTGTTTCTCAAAAGTCTTAATTGTCCTTAATCTTTGTTTCTAAATTCCATCTTCTAAAAGTGGAGTGTTTCCATCTGTAGCTGCATGAAAACTGAACTTTACATTTATTCTCATTACATTGCTCATATTTGCTCCCATATCACTAATATTTTTCCTTCTAGTGTTGTGTTTTCAAAGCTGATAGGGACAGAGAGGGTTTTCCGTTATTGAAAGTGCAAAATAACATCAAAATACAACACTTTGTTGGTGATATTAGATTTCTACAAATACATTTAGATTTCTTAAGTAACGCTATTTGTAGGTTTTTGGCGGAGAGACTCCAGGAAAATTTGACACTAATGAGTTATAAATTCGTAGAATTTGAATTCTCTATTGAGTTTTTACGTGTTGTTCTTCTACTGCCGTGCTTTGAAAACATACTTATGGACATTGATTTTGATGTTTTAAAATATATTAAAAATAATTTTAATATACCAACACATCACTATATTTTTAACTAAGCAGAGAACAATACCAAAAAACCTAACAGAGAATCTAGATTGAAATTCATATAAGTAACAAAACACTGTCATCAACCCAAAATCTTAAAACATGTTTGCAGATCCTTGTACTAATATATTGTTCATCTTGCTTGTTTTTACCAATTTGAAAATTCTAGCTCACCTTAAATTACCATCTGGGGATGTTCATATTTTATAGTATTAGTTGTTGGTAGTTCATTTTTGCTATCAATCCTTGCATGTTTGCTACAATGAAAGTAGATTTGATCTTGCCTTAATGGAGTTGATTTGATCTTGCAGGTTTTACATTATTCCTAGGCTTCATAATTGATCGTGTGCATCATTATCTCCAAAAGCTGAACAAGTTAAGGAGCAATGCAGGAGCTTCTAAAGAAGAAGTGGAAAGCATTGAGAAAGAGAAAGTTGAGCTGAAGGAAAAGGAAGAGAAAGCTTCGAAGGAGATAATTCAACTTAAGGAAAAAATTTCTGGTCTTTCAGAAAGTTTGAAGAAGACAAAGGTGGAATGTGAGGAGAAGGAGAAAAGAATTGAGACTGCTGAAGCTCATGTTAGTTCCCTCCAAAAGCAAGCTGCAGATCTGCTACTTGAATATGACAGGCTCTTGGAGGAGAACCAAAACCTTCAAGCACAAGCACTCAGGCACATCAAGAACTGATAAGAGTCAATTGCTTTTAACCACAAGTTTTGGAGAAGAGTTTTATCACATTCACACCATCATTAGTTTTGTTGCAAGATTATCATTATCATTGAAAAAGAAAAGAAAAACAACAAAGAGAAAATTTGGCCCTCTTGATGAAAATGAAACATTAATCAACATTCATTAAAATGGAGTGAAATCACCTTAGCCCTTCCACTATCCTTCTAGTTGAAAATGAAAGTAAAATGTGTTTTTTTTTCCTTATTACTTTCATTCTTCTGAAGTTTAAATATGTTTTTCAAGATCATTTTTAGTAACTAGAGATATGGAAAGTTCATATGAATGAGAATTTTAACATGTGGGTTTTACAAATAACAATGATTTTAGTTACATATATAATTAATATTATGATAAGATAGTTGGCCATGTAAGTTTTTAATTTATTGTTATGATTAATAGAATTTTTAAAATTACCTTTATTCAAAACATAACCTTTCTTGGAGGGTTGTTAATTATTATCATATAAATACGGGACAAATTGCAAAAATTACAATTTATCAAACAAATATGTTGATATTAAGAAGTATATATAATATAGATGCGATGATTTAAGAAAAAGTTTACATAATGTTGGTTCCGTTTATGTTTCTCAAAGGAAATTTCCAAATCTTCATCCATATTTCATGCATTTGGATTTCTTTCTTCCTTCTCTACAATTTAATTTTTCTTATTAGGTCGACTTCATTTTGTGTGCAGCTAATTTACTTATAACATAACCAGTATTACTTTTTTTTTTTTTTACTTTTCTATTTTTGTTAGAAATTTAATTGGTTACTTAAATTAAAACTTGGTGTAAGTTAATGTCATAAATGTTCTGTCGTGATTACCATAATCGAAATGGCGTCATAAATGTTTCAAGATGATCTTCGTATATGTACAAATAACATTTATATCTATATTTATATCTATCTATATTTACATCTACATACTATAAAAATAGAGAGGGAACTTTTTGAGAACATCTTGAACACGTGACAGTTTCTGGCCGCTCTTCAATTTTTTCTTAAAATATTCAACAATAAAAACAAATATGTTATTCAATAACATTTTTATGCTTTACAATAAATTTTAGGTTTAATTAGTATTATTTTTTTCTGAAGTTTCAGTTTGGTATCCGCTTTTAAAAAAGTTTCAATTTCGTCTCAATTTTTGAAAAATAATTTCAATTAGGTCCCTTTTATAACAAAATTATTAACACCATTAACAACGTGTCAAGTGTCAGCCTATGTTTTTTTTTTTAATTTTTAATTTTTTTTTAAAAAATTAGCCACGTGTCAGATCCTTGGTGTGACACATGACATTGTCAGTGGCACATGATGTTAATCCATGTTTTGTTATTCATGACTTTTACCACTAAAATTTAATATAAATATCAATACATAATTTTGTAAGTCATTTTTTAATAACAAATATCAATATAAAATTTATATAAATAATAAATTTTGTCTTAAAAGAGATACAATATTTCTCTATTAAAAAAAAATATTCAGATTAAATTGAAACAAATAGAGGGAGGACTAAATTGGAACAAATATATATGGGGACTAAATTGAAATCAAGACAATGACACTTGGCAGGGACACTGACACATGATAGTACCTTGCCACGTGGCACTAACAATGCCACATGTCACACCAAGGATCTGACACGTGAAAAAAAAAAAACCAGAGGCTAACACATATCACGCCGTTAACGATGTTAATATTTTTTTTTTCTGAAAGGGACCTAATTGAAATACTTTTTCAAAAGTTGGGACGAAATTGAAACTATTTTAAAAGCAGGTTCCAAATTAAAATTTCTAAAGGAAAGTGGATACCAATCGACTAATTAAACTTAAATTTTAAAAGCATATTAAGACTTTCTTAACTTAAACTTGGAAAATTCTTAGTAATATTTTAGTTATAGTAATATAATGATATACATAAAAATTGTTTTCTATTATTAACAATATTTTATATTTTATATTTTAATTATAGTATATAATGGTATATATAAAAATGATTTTTCATTAAGAGTAAAATAGATAATTCAAATCAATAAAATTTAAAAGAATATTAATATTTTCTTAACATAAAATTTGAGAAATTGTTTTGAAATGCTGCACCATTCAAGTTTATTTATAATACATAGAAATATATTCATTATGAAATATATGCTAATTTCATTTTCATTTAAATTTAAATTTACATTTTCATTTTCATTCCCATTTTTGTAACACGTTTTCGTTCCATTACTTGCAGTTATAAAATTAAGGCTAGAGTCATGAATGAAACAAATTCAATGACTTTGACATATATTTGCAGATAAACAAGGAGCACAATATACCTTCCTAGCCTTATTCCATTCAAGATTATGATTGGTACTTTGGGTGCAAACAATCATGACACACCAAACTATGAAAGACCAAGTCTTTGACAAAACATCATGGTAAGAAGTCTTAATAGTTGGAAGTGGTGAACAATTAAATATTGTTGCCTTCGGTTCATCCAAGCTAAACTCATTTGATTTACATGATGTGTTATATGTGCCAAAAATTACCAAAAATCTATTTAGTGTGTCAAAATTAACTAGTGATAATAACATTCTTGTGAATTTGATGCACATTGCTACTTCATGAAGGATGTAATACCCATAAGAAAGACACATAGTGGAACCAAGGAACAAGTAAGAGTCCACAATAACGAAGAACAAGTGGCATCAAAGTTTATTAGGCACAAGTTGTTGGCGAATATTGCATGTTGACATTATTTGCTTAATGGCCATAGAAACCTGATTTAGTATCTACTTTCTAGGTTTGACAATTGTTAAACAATATCAAATAAATTCTCTGTTGTAGTATGTATAAAAATATCCAAGTAAATTGCTTTCACGTGATTCGTATATTGTTATATACGAATTCTTCCGTAGAAATTATATACGAATTTTTATCCGTAAATAATTACATATGGATTTATCTGTAGGTAAACCTATAGAAGAATCTGTATATAATTATTTACGAAAAAATTTGTATGTAATTACCTACGGATAGATTTGTATGTAATGTTTGTTACGATCATTTTATCTATGAATTTTTGTCCGTAGGTAAAATAGTATTTTTTTACGGATTTTTTTGGATTACATACGGATTTTTGCTGTAAGTAATAAACATTTTTCTTGTAGTGTTTGCTTCCACAATTGAAGGACTAATGAAGTTTTTAATGGAAAATGAGAGAAAGAAATGGAATAAATATTGTTCTCTATTTTCTATAGACTATCCTTTATGATCTTTCTAATTCTTCTCCTATGTTTTTGACTGCTTGTAAGTAGTGAATATTTCCATTTTAGTTTTTGAAACAATACAAGAAAGCAAAGGTTTTTTACACAATTACCAAATTCTTTTGTGAAAATATTTTTCATATAGGTTTATACAGTTTCAGGAAACCATAAACAATTGGATTGATTTCCAATGGCGGAAAACACTCATCTCAAGTAATTATATGTAAGGCCTTTGATTGTATTGAAGCTCAAGACTAAAACGAAGTGCTTTTGAAAATTGATTGACCAAAGTTGAATAGACATGTCAAAGTGAGCCAACCCGGCTCACACGGGTTGGCTCACCATGAGCTAGGTTGAAAATGAGTAAACCCAACCCGACTTACTTTATGGTGAGCCAAAAATTTTGTAACCCGGCTCAACCCACCATGGGTTGGTGGGTTAAGTGGGTTGGCTCACCAACCCACATTCAAACTATTCAAATATTATTGAGCAACATTCTAATATTTAAAAATATGAAATTGTGAACCTATATAATTAGAAGTAGTAAATAATTATTAAAAAAAATAAAAAAAAAATTGTAAAAAAATGTTGATGGGTTAAGTGGGTCAACCCACCCTCAACTCGACTTGAACCCGTTTAACCCGTGGGTTAATTGAGCAGGGTTGAGTTCAACAAACTTTTAAAAAAGTTGAATTTTTCTCAACTCAACCCAACATAAATCCGTGATGAGCCGGATTGGCTCACGAGTTAAAATCTATTTTGATATCTCTAATTGAATCCCACTTGTCCGCATTGTAGTTCTCGTTAGATTCCATTCCTTATTTCTTAGAGAAATTAACTTCTAAATCACTCGTCAAAGTGTTGGACTCATCGTTTAAATTTAGACTCTAACTCTCGAATCAAATATAATTAATAATAAAAAATATTTCAAATATCAATAATTTTTAATGTATAAAATCGTATCTAACTTAATAATATAATGATTAATTATTTTTTATTTTTAAATTTAATTACTATTTGATAAATATTTTGTACTGTATTCTTGCTCTTTTCATATCCATTTATCATCTCTTTCTGTTTAGAATTCTATAAATATGCTATTAGTTTATATGCAGTTCTTTTAATTGAGCTAATTAATAATCCTTGGTGAATGTTTTATACAATAATTTATGCGTATAAATTGCTCCATTTGATAATTTTCTTTATATGTCATATCATTTTTCCCTCTGCTGTTTCCTACTAATTGTCGGCTTTCTAGAAAAGGTTTTAAATTCAAATTATAACAAGTAAAAAGTATTAGTCATTGGAAGAAAAGTCCTCTTAGAGCAAGGTAACAAAGTATCATTTTTCTTCTGAAGGATTAAGTTACATAAAACTTTTATTTTAAACTTTTATTTATGCGGAAGGTCTTGTTAAATAAATTAATACTTTTTTAGTATAATCAAATTTATAATTATACATAACATATTTGTCTACTTTTATAATAAATGATCTTAAAGAATCATGTAAGAATAATATTTTTTTAATAAATTAGTGTACAACACTTTTACACTAACAAATTTGAGCAAATAAACACTTTTTTTCTTTTCAAAGAAACTTTTTAGCAAATAGACTTTTTTTTCTTTGTCAAAGAAAGAACAGGAATACAACAATTACACAAACATCAACAAAAGTCTATACCATGATCGTCTCCATTTTCTTTAAGAACCAACCACTCTCGTAAATTTGGTATTAATAGAGTAACTTGCCCTAAGTATAAATGGAGTAAATAACTTACTATTAAAAAAAAATATTAAAAAAAAATTAATTTTAAAAAATAATTAATATTAGATATTAATTTAGATTATAATTCACAAAATAATTATAAATTTTTATTAACAAAAAATATTTTAGATACTAATAATTTTTAATTTATAAAATAATGTCTAACTTAATTAATATAATGAATAATTATTTTTATCTCTAAATTAATTATTATTTAATGATTTTCATGCTTGAATTTTAATTCATATGCAATGGAAAATCTATATTATCAGAGGGGAAAATTAGTTGGGTTAATCATAACGTGAATAACTTAATTCAAGTCTAACAATGAGACAAAACCATTATTTATGATCAGATTGTGAAAGTCTATCCTTACTTGGGACAAGTTAGAAAAGTCTTTTGATCCAGAGCCGAGAAATAAGCCATTATTTTCTTTTGTCTATTTCACCGAACCACGATACTGCTATATGATGCTGATATATATATATCAGAAGCAGAGCATAAGAGTGTAGGACTAAGTAGCAACAACCATGAAAAGCTTACGTTGTTTATTGGTGTTTTCTTTAGGAATTTTCATCCAAGTCAGTTACTGTCATAGCAGCATTACAACATGCTTGCCTCAGAACCACACTGCACTATTCATACTTGGAGATTCATTATTTGATAATGGAAACAACAACTACATCAACACCACCATCTCTTACCAAGCAAATTATTATCCCTATGGTGAAACAATTTAAAGAATTTGGAGATGATGAAAGAATTTAAAGAAGACATGATGAAGACATTTGAGATGACCGACCTTGGGTTGATGAACTATTTTCTCGGTATAGAGGTGAAACAACAAGAAGACGGCATATTTATCTCTC
>Ga0209589_1008923_pt1 | contig 15447 bp, 9 predicted proteins | sample CowpeawhiteBW_FD_187525 | JGI IMG/M metagenome (GOLD analysis project Ga0209589, IMG submission 187525) | Root nodule microbial communities of legume samples collected from California USA - Cow pea white BW (SPAdes) (version 2) | ecosystem: Host-associated > Plants > Roots > Nodule | place: USA... | reverse complement strand
TATATATATATATATATATATATATATATATATATATATATATATATATAATTGTAAAAGAACAAAATAATCTGAGTAGAAGAGCAATTTTACAGCATGTATGTGTAGAAGGGGGATATTTTGAAGTATATATTGGAAACAGAGGAACTGTAATTTTGTCCACTTTAGTTTTTTTTTTTTTTTATGGAAATGTTTGATTCTATAAACAATGTTTTGACTATATTTGTAGTTTTAAGGCTGAAAAAAAATGGTTGATAATTGATAGAATGTCTTACTCTAATTTATTTAACTGTCAATATATTTGCTTTTATACACTTAATATATATCTTTCTAGTTCATATGTTTGAAGTTGAATATTATCCTAATTTTAGTATATTTTGTTGTTAGACTTTAAAATTGGATAAATATAATCTTTCTAATTCAATAATATTAAATGATTTTACATGTTAAATAATATTTTAAAGTGATATTTAAATTAAAAATGTGAATGTGTAAAAATGTTAAGAAAACTAATTATATTTATTGGGATTTAAAATTTAGAAGTCAAATCATATTAAAGTTGAAAAAAAAAAATTCTAATTTGACATCAAAATTTAAGAATTAAATATATATATATATATATATATATATATATATATATATATATATATATATATATATTTTGAATGTGCAGCGGTGATATGTCATCTTACATGTATTTTTGAGTTTTTCTCATATTATAAATGAAAAATGCTTACACATCTTTTTTAAATACTAATTCAACCGGTTGTTTGATTAAATTGATATAATTATTAATTATATTACATTTGAACTAATATTCATTTCTAACACATCTAACACATCCAAACATTACATAACTTTTAAAAGGTTTTGTGAAATCTTCATAATCATCATAAAATTTCTAATAACATAAAATATCAATTATTATTTAATTATAATAGAGGAATATAACATTACAATTTTTTTAAAATTACTTTGATTAAATGATGTTTTAGTTAAATTAAAACAATTATAAATTAAAGTCAAAATAATTAAATATAAAATTAGAATATATAATTATAATAGTGTACATATGTGTGATAACTTAAAATTAGCTCACATCCCAAACCATAAGCTAATTAATTAAATTTAAATGTATACATGACTCCGAAAGATGACCACTTCACATATATCTCGCGGTTGGATGAACATTCTAGCAGTTGTTGCTAGCATGGAATTCTAATTCTAACTGTGATTAAATATTAAAACAAACATTCATGTTTGAATTTAAAATGAAGAACATATTTTGAGAAGTTATGATATATGCAGACATACTTTAGAACACAATTTGAAAAGGTATGTCGTTAACAATTGTTTAGAAAAGATTTTCTGTATGGCACTGTAATAAGAAGTCAATAGTTATGGTTCCAATTCAGCTAGGGCTTCTTGTTCTGTCTGGTATGAAAGACTGCGTTTTTTGCAGTAACCTCTTTTGACCCTTCATCATTTTTCTCCCTCATGTAGGGATTCCATGCTGCAATTGGAGAGAAATCAGCTGGGTTTCTGTTCGTACCACAGAACCTTTCAGAGATATTGTTGTTCAGGACTATATCAGTTGCACGAATACCACCACAGTGTTGCGTTGGACTTTCTTCTTCTTCATCAAGCCAGCCACCAAAGATTGCTGGGGCATGTGATTTTTCCATCTTAGTCTTTGAACAGTCATCAGGATCAATGCCTTCTGCAGCAACATTCAAGTCAATAGATATTCCAAGACCAACGTTTTCACTTACAATATGACAGTGATGTGGAAGGTTCAGATCAAAATCCATTCCCTTCAACTGATTAATCTCTGGGTCAGGTTCAGGTTCTACATTTACTATATTAATCTGAGATATTTGCAACAAGGCGTCTAAAGCCTCCAGTTCATTGTGCTCCCTCGTGGCGGCCTCATCAAGTTCCTGCAAGAAGATGGTGATGACATTGCAGTTTCATTTCATCTGATAAAATAAACTTCTAAACTTGCCATAGAAACTCATAAAGAGCACTACAATGGGTAAACTATTTTCTATGCTGATAAGGATTCTAACATGACAAAATAGTGTCAAAAGAAAAAGATGTTATATATGATAAAGAAAAAAAATAATTATCTAACTTGAGGGGGACTATTTGAAGAAATTAGATGCTGTTCCTCTACCAATCGTTCTTCATTTGATACTTGATTTCCAACCCTTTCAATGAAATCAGTTAATGGTACTTCATCTTCATCTACAACTAACTTCCTCTTTCTTCCTTTCGGACCATGTTTTTCCAACTTCTTTGTGTCTCCTTCACCAACTACCTTATCCATGACAGTTTGTTGTCTCTGGGAGTTTGCAGACTTATTAGAAGGATTTTGGGGTGCTGGTCTTTCTCTTCTGATATGTTCAGTTACTGGTTCATCATCTTCTGTAAGTATTTCCCTAAGTAAGCGCATCCTTTTAAACTTCATGGAAGACTTCTTTTGATGAAGATTCTGAATTTCATCTTCATTTTCTCCATTCTTCTGACTATTCCCTGCATGAACATGATCTGTAAAAGCTGGCCTCTTAAAAGATAAAAAGGGATGATTTTGAAGTTACCTGTTATTTCATTAATTGAAACCTCAGCCTCATTCCTTTGCTCTTCATTTATTGACATACGATCACTTTCACTGTCATCACTATCGCCGGTCAAGTCAATGATTTTGTTAACATCAATTTCTTTTCTTGTATGATCACTCTTATGTGTCAGAGTTTCTTTAGTTCCCTCATGGTTACTTTGAATATCATCCATGTTAAACTCATGTTCTCCAAGACATATATTACAGCTCCATGATCGGAATCTTTGGACAACTAATGGAGGAAGTGATGGTCGTGTCTCAGATCCATTTACTGGAAACCCTAAACATATGTTCAAATCTTTTTGGCGCATTTCAGCAACGAAGCCCCTGCATTTGTAATAAAGAAGTGTTACAAATATCAACCTAGCACGAGAATCATCTTTGATTTTTTACAAAACATCATAACCCCCTGCCTTAGGCATTCTTAATCTAACACCTACAAATGTTTTTTTGTGGAATTTAATGATCCTTAATCTTAATCTTAGATTAACAAAATATAGTAAATTAAATAAAGTATCTATAATTTAATGATCCTTTCTACTCCCTCTACCAACACAAAACTTATTAAGAAAATAAAAAGAAAAAAAATTATATTTATCTGGTGAATTTTGATCTTACACACACAATAGAAGTATATGAGAAAAGAAAGGAGTTACCGTAAGGAAAAATGGTTACATGGTGGACTTTCTTCTTTATTGATTTTAGAGGTATAGGAAAAATTGGTATAGAGTTTCTTAGGTTCCATGAGCTTGATGACAATTATGTGTTTCTCCTGAAGACTACAAACAACCACAGTTATAAACCAAATTGAATTTCAAAATAGTGGATAAGAAATTTTAAAAAAGAATAAAGAGTTCTAAGAAACAAGTTACATTACCCTAACTAAACGATCTATACGAAGTTTATTCAGGTATAAGAGAGACACAATAATATAAACCTAATTTGATTAAAATTGATATTTCAGTCAAAATCGGGTCAAATTTAAACTATTATATTATGTATATCACCTATATTCATCATTGAGTGGAAGACAATAGATATGAAATTGAAGATGAAATTTCTAGATTTATCTCTAAAGTGAGGAAAAAGGAAAAATCATTTCATTACGTGGGTGATGATGAGGCAGTTGTAATTGAACAGAGAAGAGTCCACGAAGAAGATATCGATATTGTTAGGGTTTTATTTGAACAGAAACAGCTCATTGGAAAAGAGAGTAAGAAGGAGATGGTGTAATGGCATGGCTGCGTGCTAGTGTTAAATAAGTTCTTCTTAAATTTTATATTTTCTCCTTTTTTATTATTATGTCTTCTTCTTATATGTATTTAAAATAAATATTACTAATTTATAATAATATATAAAAAGAATTTCATCTGTTTGTGTTCACATCTTATAATGTTAATTCTACTCTTTACAATATAATTATTTATTAAATTTTTTAAAATTAATGTTATTTTATCTATTTTTTATAAAACTGTTTATCTTTTTTTTATTCATTAATATTTAATTTCTATATTCATTTCAATTTATTTTTAATAAATATAAATTTATTTTATATATTAACTTAATAACATTACACTATTATTATATACTAACATATTATTTATATTTAAAAATATATGCTAGTTATACTTAATGATAACTAAATTTGAAATATGTACGAGTTATTGTTTTTTTTTTACTATTGTCATAATAGTGGCTGGAAAAGAAATTAAACTTAAAAGATTAATAAAATTATCAATAATATGTTTTACAAAAAAAAACATTGTTAAATCATGTAAAAAATATTAATCCATAAAACTAGATTTTTGTAGTTCAGGAATTGATTATATATCTTTCACTAAAACTAATTTAATTTAAAAAATTGATAATTGGTAAAAAAAAAAGTAAAATTTGTAAGCTAATTGTTTTAATTTCAAAAACGAATCACTTTAGATAAAACTAAAAGACTAAATGTTTCTGGAGATAATTGCCTTTATATAATAGCTACTGTGAAAATAATGTGCATCTGTGTTTTGATAATAAAAGATAATAAAATTAAATTTTTTTTTTTAATTTTATTATACATTTATTTATTTTGTGATAAAATAGTTAAATTAAAAAAAAAAGAGATAGAATCAAAATAAACACAATTAAGTTTAAATATTCAGTTACTTAAAAAATCAAATTGATAAAATAATTATTTTAATTTAATATATATATATATATATTTAAAAAATAAAACTAAAAATAAATGTGCACACCAAAACCTAAATTATTAATATAGTATATGTATAAAAAAAGTAAAATTATGATTATAAAAATATATATAAATAATTTTTACCTTTTATTGTTAATGAGTTTTATTTTTTTTAAAGTAAATTATTTTGTAATTTGCTTCAGTTTTATTTTTTTAATAAAATTGTTTTATCATAAATAGTTATATTTATGCTATATTTTTTTATTATTATAAAAAAATAATTAAAACAATTTTTGTAACTTTATTATAAATATTATAAATAGGTTTTATTTATTTTTTTAATAAAATGGTTGAATTTAAAAAAATATTAAATTAAAATAAAAACAGTTAAATTTAAATAAACAGTCACTTAAAAAATTGATAAAATAATTATTTTAATTTAAAAAATCATTTATTTAGTAATAAAATGAAAAATAAATGTGAAGACCGAAATATTAATTCTTTATATATATATATAATATAAATATAATATAATATAATTATCAAAATACATATAAATATATTTTATATTTTATTTGTAAATGATTTTTATTTATTTTATAAGTGAATTGTTTATTATAAATAGTTATTTTAGTTAAAAAATAATTAAGCTAAAAAAAAATACTCAAGTTGAAAAACAATTAAATTTTGAAAGATAAAATGAGAAAGATAATTATTTTATAAAAGTGGTACTTGTTAAAGGATAAAACTGAAATACTAAATGTGTATATAAAAAAATAATTTGTTTATAATGGTATAATTTATAATTTATTATTATTATTATTATTATTTATTTTAAAATATGTTTTTCACTAATTAAGGTTTTGATTCCGTCAACGGATAATCATTCAACCTTCAACCGTTCCACTAAAGCATTAAAGGTTAAATAAAAGTAGTTAAAGGTTGGTGCAAGACGAATGAAGTTTTATAACAATTAAAATCATTACTTGTTGTGAGGATAAAATTTTAAATTTACATATTTGACTAAGCATAAATATATATGTAACTAGTTTAAATATTTAGAGTTTATGAAAAATATATTTAAATTCTTTATTGTTTATCATTAAAATTTAACTTTAGCAATTACCATGAATAAAAAAAAAAACAAAAAAACCTCGGTGTGCATATAAATTATTAAAAAAAAATCATTTTTATTCAGAAAAAAAAATAAAAAATGTATCTAACTTTCTGAGTTATTTTCTCTTTCTGATATTCAAAAATGATATATTATGATAGCTAACTACAATAGGTGTCTACCTCTCCACACCTTTCTGTACAAAGAAAGTTGATACAAGTAATCACCTTCAATTGAAAATTAAGAAAACTGAGCTTAAGGTCAAGAACAATTAGGTTTTTAATTAACTCTGCAAATGGTTGAATTAATTTACTCTGCTGTGTCAATTTTAATTAATTGATTAATTAAGTAAAAAATAATAGAGAGGTCCTACTTCTCCTTCCTTCCCTCCTATATATAGAATGTGTATTTTCATTCATTTTCAAACATATCTCATTTTCAATAGTTTTCTACTGAACATGAATTTGAAGATGAAGACATCATTAACAATTCCAGCCATGGTTGCCATGTTTCTTTTCATTTCCTTAGAGGTGGCAGCAAGTGATTTGAAACAAGGTGAGTTATACTATTCTCATGTCATGAGTGTTTTAAAGCAAGTGAATATTAATAAATAAGTTAAATAATTAAAAAATATAATATTTTTCTTGTTAGATCTTTTTATTAGAGTATAATATGTAAGTGACATTAGGTTTTTCACATAGTACTTTAACAATAACTTTTTTCTTGAAAAAATAATGCTAATTTCTTTTATTTTTTTATATTTATTCTATTCCACAACAAATATACATCAGCATTACTTTCATTTTTTGAACAATGGAAATTTCGTGTTAACTGATAATATGATTCAACCTTTTCTTATAACTTTAAATTTTATGTTCACTTCATATATTTTTCTATATCTCTTCTTCTTCTTTTTTTCATTCTCTTGTCAATCATATTAATTATTTTCTCTCAGCCAACCTATGAATTTACTCCTTAACCATTTCTCAAATTGATCATTGAAATTGATAAAATGTCAAAATAATTCTTAAAGTGATATACTGCTAAATTTAGTCATTAAAATTATATAATATAATGACAAACTGATCATTTAAATCAATAAAATAACTAAATAATTCTAAAAAGTGCAAATTATCCATCAATTTAGTTCTTGGATTGAAAATAATAAATAATTTTTCTCTAATATTAAAATTTTAATTGCACTTAAATCTTTCTAATTCACTAACTAAACATACATATATATTTTAGAAACAAATAATTATAATTGAATTTTTTATTACCATACTTTCAAAAGATAAAGTAATTGGTAATCAATCATTTACGGAACATTATTTATTTCAGAATAAATTTGTGTATATAATCAGAAAGAAAATTGATTGATGATGAATAGTCAACAATTCATTAATTTCAAAAAACACACAATTTCTTTTACTGATTCCATTAACTTGTTCATTCTTTCCTTTTTGTCTCTTCACAAAAAAAAAATGACCCTTTTATATGAAAACTTCATGAGATGATCATATATATATATATATATATATATATATATATATATATAATAAATATTATACTCCTTTTTATATTTATTATTTTACTTTTCAATTTTTTCTTTTTTATTAAAGATTTCATGTTAATTAGAGATATATGTGATCAATTTATAGGTAAGTGACCTCACCTAAGCAAATTTGTTTTGTAAAATTGAGTGAGGTTTAAAAATTACTTCTTAATATCATTTTAAAGTCATTTAAAGTCGATTCTAATGAAGTTTGTTATTTGTTAGGTCTATCATGTTATCCACTAGTGAACTACTTACAAATATCTAATCATACGTTTAAAATGTACATATCTAATCATATGGAGTTATATTAGACTTAAAGTTCACCCATGACTTCAAAAATCTAGAGCTAAAATATCATTTGTTTAGATTTGAATATATGGTTGACATATTTATTGTAAATGTGTTTACAGAGGAAGTTCTTAAAGCCACAAATAAAGTGAGTGGTGCCAAATTAGTCGGTGGTGGTGATAGTAGTAGCGGGTTACAAGGCTCTGGTAATGGCTTACCTAATCATGGTTTCCCTAATCGTGATTTATCTAGTCATGGTCTTCCTGGGTGGGACTTACCTAACCCTAGTTTTCCTAGTCGTGACTTACCTAATCCCAGCTTTCGTGGTCGTGGCTTCCCTGGTCGTGACATACCTCGTCCTAGCATTCTTGATCGTGACTTTCCTAGTCCTAACTTCCCTAGTCGTGGATTCACTGGTCGTAATATACCTCGTCCTAGCATTCCTGATCATGACTTTCCTAGTCCTAACTTCCCTGATCGTGACTTACCTAATGGCTTTCGTGATCGTGGCTTTCCTAATCTGGGCTTCCCTAACTCAGGCTTTTCTAGAGGTGGCTATTTCGGTGAAAACTTTCCTAATCAAGAATTTCCTTACCAAGGGTTCCCTAACCAAGGCTTTTTTGGCCAGGGCTTTCCTAGAGGCAGCTATTCCGGTGAGAACTTTCCTGGTCTGGGCGTTTAGGCCTAAGAATCTTAATGTTATGGAAATGATAAAGGTTGTTTACAACCCATAATTTAGATACTTAAAATAATGTAATTCTACCAACTTAATAAACACATATTCTATCAATAAATACATCTCTCTTTTTTAAGCAAGTTTGTGCCTTCTCTCACCTTTCTTACTACTAGAGATCTTTCACGAGTAGATTTAACATTGTTCAAATATTGTTGTTTCATGAAAATGGCACTCAAATAATCCCAGAACTTTGGGAATTAAATAAAAAGTTGCAGTTGGGCACGTGGTTCAATGATTTTTGGCCCATTGTATGACTTTTGTAGTGTCTTATAGGCAATTTCTTTTTGCACCTCCATAATTTTCTGTACTTCATAATTTATTTCCATGGCTTTTTAGATTGCACAATTCGAAAGATAAAAATGAATTTTAGATTATTCATTCACTATAAAAATATCTCTACTTAACAACCAAATTTTAGTGACTTAGATATAAATAAAAAATTATAATTAGTTTTCAAAAATTCGTAAAGAGAGAAGAATCAATTCATTTGGATAATTTTTTTTTTGAAAAAATGAGTTTAAGAAAACATTTACTTTATAAAAAAAAAACTTCAAACTTTAACCATCCAAAGCATATTCTAGTCTAAATAAATAACATTGATATAATTGTCATGATAATTTAATTTCAAGTTTCAAAATCATAAATAAGGAAAAATTATATGTCTACAAGAAAAAAAATCACAAAATCACAAAATCAAAAATTCAAACATTAATATTATTTTAACATCTTCATTCAACAAGGATTAGAATTAAAAAGAAATATATTACTATTAAATGAAATTACGATATTGCTAAATGAAAATATTTATAATTATTTGTGTATTTATTATATTGTGATAAAAATACATCTTAGTATACTAGAGAAATGGTATAATGTGGTACTAAATTAATTAATGATACAAATCCATTTTGCCTAGATAAATTTATCATGCTCATAATAATATTAAATTAAGAAAATAAATAGCTAATTGATGTAAAATTTTATAACTTATAGAACAAAATAAAATTATAAAGTTCAGAATCATATATGTATTCTAAAATCAACTTCACCCATTTAATTTAATTTCTATCAAAAACCAAATTATATTGCATTTAATTTCCAATCAATATCTAGAACTATTCGCTTTTGATTTAAAAACTTTCCAATTTAACCATTTCATACCCATTCATCATCATTAATTTATAAGAATGGAATATAACTTATAACATTACACACTTATCAAAATCATCTCAACCTGTTACATAACAACATTTCCCATTCCATAACTTTGCACGATATTTAACCCTTTAAAAAACAAAGATAAAAAATCCTTCCAAAATTTGAAATTTAAACATAAAGTAAATTATAGTTCCCCTTTGTGAATTCTTAAAAGCTAAGGAAAATGAAGATTGGAGATGATGACAACACTACAAAAAATATGTGTTTACTGACCACCCATTTTGGTCGTTAAATGATAAAAATCGGTCACAAATCATTTAGCGACTGAAATAGAGACTAAACAAAACTAGTGGTAAAAATTCTAGTCGCAAACAATTTAACGAGTTAAAAATTTCGATAATATTATTTGATCACTTTCAAAATGAAATCTTAACAACCCATCATTCCAAAAAAAATTCTAAGAATAATTAGTTCTGATCACATTAATTCCACCGTACATGTGAGTTTCAAGAGGAAGAAAAAGGAAAAAGAAACTTATTCAAGATTTTAAGATTTTCAAATTTCAAAATAAGTGTTATTTCTGTGCTCTTGTTAGTTGATCAAGCAGATCTCAGTTGAGAAGGGTTTGAAAATTAACTGTGAGAAATGGGGAAAAGGAATAAAAGGAGAAAAGTGAAAGAAGACAAAAAATATATATTTTTACTTACTTTTAGTTACTATTGAAAACAAAAAGTGAGTTTTTCAAACTTCTAAAAGCACATCTTAGACAAGTTACTTTGGGTAAAGATAAAAGGATAAATATGAATAAAAGAAATAAGAATGAATAAAGGAGATGAGTGTAATTAATAAGAAATGGGAAAAAGGAATAAAATGAGAAAAGTAAAAGAAGACAAAGAAATAATATATTTACTTACTTTTAGTAAACAAAGAAAAATAAAAGTGAGTTTTTCAAACTTCTAAAAACACCTTTTAGACAAATTACTTTAACGATAAATATGAATAAAAGAAATGAGAATAAATAAAGAAGATGAATGTGGAAAGAGAAAAATTGTGTGAAAGAGAAGAGTATTATAAAAATGAAAATGGGTGTAAATGAAAAAAAGAATGAGGAGATGAAAGAGATTAACGTGGATGAAATAAAAAAAGAAGACTAACAGGACGTGAATGATATCAATATGGATGAAGGAAATTAATGTAAGGAAATGTATAGGAAGTAAGAGATAAAAATTGTAAGCAAAAATATTTTTCATCTTTAAATTGGAATCTTTCCCTTCTATAATTTTTATTTATTCTCACAAAAACATTCGGATTCATAACATATAAATTAACATTGACTAACTTAAATAAATATTAAATATCTATTATATTTGTATCAAGCGAATAGATAATAATTTAAGTAAATAATTAAAAAATGGAATTAATGTTTAGATAATACTAACTTAAATAAATATAAATAATAAAAATAAATAATGTCATCGTTAATTGTAAGTCTTATTTCTTTTCAGCTCTTATGTGTTTGGGCCTGGCCTTTTCGCAGGCCCAAGGCCAGCCCATGGAAAGGACCCCCAACACCCTGCCCAACTCTCACACTCTCACTTTTCACCTTTTCAGAAAAAAATCAATTTCTCTTCCATCTCTCTGCTGGGACTTGAGAGCTCTGCTAGGGCACAATGGACTTTCTCCTTGAGCTAGCTAGGACCCTTTCGTTTCCAAATAAGTAACTCTTAGGGTCTCCTGGTCTTTCCCTCTTATTCTTCACTGTTTGGATACATGGGTTGGAGTAGGGTTTAACCTTATATCATGTGTTGTCCCGGTTTTCGTGTTGCAGCTTGCTACGGTAGTTCCTGAAGCTGTGGTCCTCCTTAGTTGTGGGCTTATTGCTTTTAGCGTCCAAAAAGGTAAGGGAAGCTAGGGTTTATGTTTTCTTTGAAGTATTCTGTGTATTTCTGGATTGCTCTTGTGTCTTTGGTGCTTGAACCTTGTTGTTGGATGTATGAAAATGGTTGTTGTGTGTGTGTGTGTTTGATTGAATGAGAAGATGCATGTGCTGGCAGGTGAGAAACCTGCTAATCTCGCCCAAGCGAGTAACCCTCACCTAAGCGAGAGTGGTAGGGACTCACCCCTGGATTTCATCTCGAGTGGTCGCCTAGGTGACTGACATTGTTTTTTGCGAGGCACAGTCTCGCCTAAGCGAGATGCTGTCGCCTGAGCGAGAATTCGATGAAATTCTTGCAGTGGCCACTGTTGAAATCTCGCATAGGTGAGAAGGGGTCGCCTAAGCGAAAGGAACCCTTTCGCCTGGGCGAGGACCTTTAGCTTGGGCGAGAATTCGTGACAGGGGTTGTTGTGTTGGTTGATGTGACTCCATGCTTGTGTTAATTATTTTCTTTGCTCATAATATGTGGCCATGCTCAGTATGTATGCTTGAATGGGACTGGAATGAAAGTGTTGTTATGTAATAAGCTATGATTTCATTGGATTGAACATTGGTATGCATGTGATAAGCATGAAATGAGAAACATGATATATTTGTTGGTGGAATTGCATGAGAATTGGGTGATGGATAGGCATGAGAAATGTGTTGGTGAGGGAGTTTCATGGGAAACTCCTAGTAGGTATATATATGTACATGCCTAGTGTATACCTTGATATAGGAGATGTCTAGATAAAGGAAGGTATCCTGAACTCTAATAAGCATTCACGCTCACATAGAGCATAATGGTTTATGTGGTGAGAGTGGTAGGTCCTAGTCTTGGGACAATTTGGGCCCAAGACAATAGAGGATTAACCATGTGTGTGGTTGGGTGATAACCCATTGCGTCTAGACTCTGCAGAGTTTAGAAACCAGCACAGGCGCATACTTCCTTTAGAATCCTATATTAAGTGTATGATCCGGATATCGAGTCGTAGTAACTGCATTTGATTGTTCTCACATGATCTGAGTGTTTTCTAGTTAAATGTTAATAACTTTCCTTGCCTTGTACATGCTCTATAATTTGTTAAAGAATATTTTCACACTAGCTTACCCTTTTATCTTCGTGTTGTGCTTGTTTTGTTTTCTCTTTTGCGATGATCACCCTGTTGGTGGGAGCAGATGGGAAACACGTTGAAGGTGGACCTGATGGTAACAGTGGTGCGGTGTAGAGGGCCCTATCACCTCTGGCTCTTGGGAGCAGTTTTTATGCCATCAGTGCCTTTTGTCATTCCTATTTCTAAAAGTCTTGCTTTTGTGTAACTGCTGAACCCCTGGTGCATGTTTTGTTAGAGGCATGTATGATAGATTTTCCTTAAGTACTTCTTGGATTACTGTAATGGTAAATCTTTATGTGTACTGTTTCATCTGATAACTCTTTTATTCCATTAATTATGTGATGCTTTATTTAGTAGATTATTCTATTTAAATGGGATGTTACATTAATATTTAATTTTAAAATTTTATTTCACTTAGCGTCATATAATTGACACTTAAAAAAGAAAGTTAAAATTAGTTAACATCAACTTAAATTTGATTAACCTGACTCTATTAATACATAAGATTAAGTTAGCTCTATTAACTTGTGAAGTTCACAATAAACTGATACTAATATAAATACTTTATTTTTCAAAATATTAATCATACTCAATTATTATAGTAAACTTGAGTTTAATTGATGTAATTTACATAACATAAAATTAAAAGTAATTTTTCACTTTTTAACTTGTAAAAAAATTAACCGTTTGCATGATCAACTATATCGGTTCTAATAATGTTGTATTTTGGTTGATTTTATTATTTAAAAGCTAATTTTATATTTTGTTACAGTATCCTTACCGATCTTTCTCTTCCTCTCTATCTTTTTATTATCTATCTATATTTATGATATTTATAAAGTATAAATATGTGTATTAAGTACCATACGAATCCGATATGTCGATACGTTTATTTTAAAAATAATAAGATACAAAACATAATATATTTATATTGAAAAATATACAATAATTTTCAAAAATATTTGTGTAAATTCAAATTAAAACCATATGTATTAAAGTTGTGAACATAAAAAATTTATAAATTATTATCATCATAAAAGTATCATTGTTTATAGACTAAATTTTTCATTGATAAGTAATAAAATATCTTCAATATCAGACACGGACACGGATACGTGTCGGATATAAATATGTGAACCAAATTAAAATATTAGTACAAATCTACATCTATCTATGTGTCTACCTATTTATCTATTTAAAAAATAATTCATTATTAAAATAAACATTAACAGTAAAATATAATTAATTTAAATAATATATAATGAAAAAATTCTTTCATATTTATATTTATATTTAAGACTTAAATACCTTTTTGGTTCTCATTTTGACAGAATGTTTAAAATGGTCCTCATTTTGACAGAATGTTTAAAATGGTCATCATTTTGTACCAAATGTTTAAAATGGTCCTCATTTCCGCAATTCGTGTTTTATTTGGTCCTTTTCTGTAACGTCGTTTAAATCATTAAAGGAGCATTGTACAGGTGGCACGGTTTATATTAGGGTGTGTTACGTGTTCGTTAATGATTTAAACGGCGTTACAAAAAAGGACCAAATAATAAACGAATTGCGAGAATGGGGACCATTTTAAACATTCTGTAAAAATGATAGACTATTTTAAACATTCTGTCAAAATGATAATCATCCACAAACCAAAAAGATATTTAAGCCTATATTTAATTATATTTTAAAGTTACAATAAAGAAAACCTGGTACTTGTATTCACTTTAAGTTAATTAACAAATAAGACTTGTTATATTACTGTATGTTTGGATTTATAATTAGTAAAAGAGTAAATTTAATTTTTATAAATTTGTATAACGGTCTTCAAAAAGTATATACTAAAGTATATATTTCCTTTCAATAAAGACTTGAAGACCAAATAAAAAGCATAATTTACACGACAATCAAAGCAAGCAATTAGGGGTTATTATTATACTATTAGAATATCAATTACTGTATATGGCCATCTTTGATTAAAAAAAACTTCAGATTTATTGGCAGCTTTCATGAATGTCAAATGGTTATTAGGAATTATATATTTCAAGAATAAGTGAAATGTTCAGACTAAATAGATGATAAATGTATTTAATTATTTTTTAAAAAGTTATTATCATTTCGTGTGAAATAATCTTTTCTTTCTCCTTTATATATATATATATATATATATATATTTATTTATATATATATATATATATATATATATATATTATAGAATTTTAATATAAAAAGTAATATTATAAACCGGTAAAAGACACTCAGATTTATAACCGGAACAATTAATTAGATATGCATAGGTGCACTTATTTTTTTTATTGATATTATTTACTCCAATTATACACTACAAAAAATCTCTATGATAATAAATTTTAATTACAAAAAATACGTAATTATTAAAATGATAAATTTAAATATCAATTATAAAATTAAAAATTATTGGTTGTTAATAATCATTATTATGAATAAAAAAAATAAAAATTTTGTAAAATTTATTATTATTCATCTCTGATATAACAATGTGTCACATAGGGGACTCACATGTAAATAACAAAAAAATTTACAAAATAAATTTAAATTTTATTAAAGAAAATTAAAAAAATTACATATTGACACTAGGGATAACAACATGTTGCATTATAGTGCCTACTTGCAATTCGATCCGTACAAAAAATCGTCCATTACCTACTTGTTTACCCGCTTAATAAATATCTGCAGATTTTTTTAAAATCCACACCTACCTATGGATACCCGCATACTCATAAATATTTAA
>Ga0209589_1008921_pt1 | contig 15447 bp, 7 predicted proteins | sample CowpeawhiteBW_FD_187525 | JGI IMG/M metagenome (GOLD analysis project Ga0209589, IMG submission 187525) | Root nodule microbial communities of legume samples collected from California USA - Cow pea white BW (SPAdes) (version 2) | ecosystem: Host-associated > Plants > Roots > Nodule | place: USA... | reverse complement strand
AGTAGTACAGAGTTTATTAGTTTAGTTTAAGTGTATAAGTGATATATTTTTATAGTCATACCTTTTGTAAGACTGTATTAATATATTGGGTACACTGGATTATCTGTTTTGGAACTATGATGAAACTCCCTATTTTTATTAGTTTTAAGCTGCTGAAATTGGGATGTTACACCATGTATAATGTTTAGGACAATAAAGGCTATATAATTAAGTGATACATTGTATGTGATTTTTTTTCTTGTTATTCTATGTTTTTATTTAATTTTAATTTAATTATTTTATAAATTCTATTTTATTATAGCCTTAAATATTGTCTGTGCCTAAATAACCGTTATTGATCTCATACTCTTTCTACATTATTATCTCGTATCATTTTTTTACTAGACAAAATTGAAACGTTTAAATTGAGAGTGCATATATTGCCATGATATAACTAAATAAAAAAGATACGCTTTTTGTGAAAAAGAAATAAAATTGAGAGTGCAACTGCTCCATTTATAAAGCTAAGTGTGGTAATTATATCTATACTATTATATAACAAAATTCTCATTTTAATTACACATTTTTGTTTTTTTATTTTTATTCTGCAAATTGTTACAGCCTAGAAGATGGTATTTTTAGAGTTTAAATCATGTTTAGAATAATAGAACTTAATATTTAAATAATAAAATACTTAAATTATAAATAGAAATTTCATAAACGAGTTTTATTATCTTTAAAACCTTTTATCTCTTTTAAAACCTATCCTCTAGATTCCTCACACTTTTCTCTACAACTTTTGACCTAGTGATGATCTTTGTGAATCAGAGACCGCTCTTGTGATCTTTGCGGCGAGATCTTCAAGTTCAACCAATCAATTTCTCAAATTGAATAAGTTGATTTTTAGCTCTTTCTCTAAGTAATGTTATCAATTTTTGCATGTGTTTTTCTTTAAGGTCGCATGTGCTCCTTCAATTCTCTATTTGATTATCTGTTGATCAATGATCATAAGGATATGATATGATCATTTCTCATATAATTATACGTGTAGATAGAGTACCCTGAGGCTTGCGAAAGGTTTTGGCGTTTTAGAGCATAGAGCAGATTTCATCAAGTAAGGGAAGCTAACCTTAAACTCATGGTGAACTTAATGATCCATGATTGGTGATGCTTCTATAGATTGTAGATTATTTTGTAGTTTTCATGCAATAATACTTCATTATATAAAACTACTCTAAGATCTTAAGATTCATGATTCTCACATATTCACGCACATAAATCATAATAGGATACTAACCTTAATCCATGAGACCAGTAGTGGATCTTAACCACAAGTTTTGGAGGGGCAAATAGTATAATTCTTTGATCATTAAATTGTTGGATCATTAGTATAATGTTTTAAAAATTGGTTCCTCTAACCGAATAATTTGATCTTTAGTTTAATGTTGTGAAAAATATAATCTATTTTGTTTCCATCTTCACAAATAACTTCACTTTTATTATTTTTGAATAATGAATCTATTCTTTTATTCTTCATCAATATACCTATTTTTAAAATAATATTAAAAATTGAGAAGCATAAATATTAAAGCAAAAATATAGTATAGTTAAGTCACATTTAAAAATCGGTTATGAAAAAAAACATAATACATTGTTTTTTCTTCTATATTCATAAAAAATGAATATACCAAAGGCTTATGAGATAAAAAAAAACAATGTTAACTATTAAATTAATATTCCATTATCAAGTAAGATAAAAGAGAATTACTTTTCTTTTCTTCAAAAAAGAAATAAGACAAATGAGAAATGAGAGAAAATATAATTACCTTTTTTCATAAAAAAAAATATGAGTGCGAGAAATGAGTACAACTTTTTTAAAACTAACAAGATAACAAGAAATGACATAAAAATATCTTAATAAATATTTGATTTAATTATTCTTTTGATTATTATTTTAGTTTAAAAATGTTAAGTTGGTCCTCCAATTTTGCTTAGTTTCAATTTGATTCTGAATTTTGAAAAACGGATGCAATTTGGTTATTTTCATTAAATTTTTTGAAACGGATCAATGTTTTTTCCTTAAACTTAAAGTTGTAAATAAAGATAGTTTGTTTTGTTGGCGTAATTTACATCATCTCACTATCAATCTTCAATCTTGATGAAAATCCTTGATCCGCTTTAATAAATTTAATGAGAATGACCAAATTGCATCAATTTTTCAAAAGTCGTGACCAAATTGAGACTAGAAAAAACTTGAGAACCAACTTGATATTTTTAGATGAAAATAGTGACTAAAATATTAATTAAACATAAATATTTTTATTCTTTATATATTTAATTTTATGTTTTATTATCTATTAACATTAATTGGTTTTATTTTATAAAAGAAATAAAAAGACAAACAATTTAATTTTCATCCATTTATAAAATATACTACCTATAATTTAAAAATTTTTAAAAATTTCAAAAATTTCAAAATGTATATATTTTAAAAAAAAATTCAAAAATCTTTGGGAGGGCCATGGCCCCTCCCAACTCCTACTATGCTTTGCCATGGCATGAGAGATCCAATAAGAATGTGTTCTTTAATATCTATTTTCAACCTCCTTTTCTCAATCTATCTCTTTGTCTTCGTTACTCCTCTCACACTCTTCTTCTTGATGGCTTATTGTGATAGAACCTTATATCCAGAGACAAAACCCTGATACCCTTTTATAAGCCAATGTCCATCAAGTTGGGCTGGACTTTATTCTATCTTTGTTTTATTTTATTATAACTTGCCACAATAACCAATAGGTCCTTACATTTTTATTAAATCACAATAGGGTCCCATTATAATATTTTAAATGAGTCATATAATAGAATTAATTTGTCAATTAATTCTAACATAGATTTGATAATATTCTGAATTGGTTGATTTTGTACTAAACTGAAGTGAAATGCTTGATTTGTATGTGATTGCTTGATTTGTGAAAATTGGGAACTTTGTAAGATCAGAGTCATTGATTAAATGGGCACCTCTATGGTTCAAGGACTATTTTAAAATAATACCTAAGGGAGAAGTACCAATTTGAGCCATGAAACAGGACTAGAATTAACCAACAATGTAAATTGATGTTGTTGATAAGAGATACAATGCTAAGCCTCACGTAGTAGCGTTGAGCACTCGTTTTTACAAGACAAATGGCGTTGTGCTGGCCAGGTGGCGCTAAGCGTGGGATTCCTCTGTAAGCCATTTTATTATTCTTTTTAAGCCTCCTTTTTGTGCTTAATTCCCCACCAAAATAACCTATAATTGGAAACCTTCATCAACTGGGCATTCTCCCACACCGCTCTTTCCAAGCACTTACTAGTCCAATTGGTTATTCAGTTTACTAAGTCTCCTCATAGTCCTTTGCTTAAAGTGACCGCTATTAGTACATTTATCTAGATGATTTGGAGGATGAGAAATCATAGTAGATTTCAAGATCGAATTATATTTCCTTTTGCAATTTTTTAAATTAAGGAGTTAATGTGTATACCTAGGAATAAATCTAAGATGTATATGAGTAATATTGTCTCTGATTTTTTGTGTTGAAATTTGTCAATATTCAAACTAGGGAGGGTTGTAGTTTCATTTATAGATGTAATATGGAAAGTTCCATTTGCTCATTGGGTCAGGGTGAATACTGGTGGTGCAGCTAGGGGTTGTCCTACTTTAACTTCATGTGTTGGTAGTTTTAGAGTAATTTAAGGAGAATATATGGGTAATTTTTCAACTTTTTGAGGAGTGCAAACTTCTATTTTCTGAGTTTGTAAGGACCATTTATGCTTTGGAGCATGCTTAGAGGGAGGTTTTCAAAGATTTTGGTTTGAGAGTGATTCTTCTTTAGTTTGTCATGGTTTTCTTGGATTAATGAGTAGTTCCTTGGAGTCTTAAATGCAGATGGCGTTGATGCTTAAACTTTTGTAAGTTTATATAGTTCAAAGTTTCTCATATTTTTTGTGGGAAGAATCATTGTGCTAATAAATTAGATAATTTAGCTTTGATTCACAGATAAAAATATAATTGATTTAATATTTTACCTCCATGTATTTATTTAGTTTCTTTTAATAATAAATATATTTTGTTTATATTTCTTGAAGTGTAATTTTTATCATAGATTTGATATGATCTACCATGTTTTGTATTCTTTTATATTATTTTTTCTTTTTAATAAATTCTATACAATAACAAATAATTGATGAACTTTGAGATGTCAACAAATCTGAAATATCAAAGTTTTTAATGATATCTAACATGACCTTAAAAGAAGTTTTAAAATTTAGAAAGATAAATTATTTTAAATAAATAAAAAATAAATTTATTTTATTCTGTACATAACCTTATATCTTTTGAAATAATAAAATATTCATCATTTATTTAATTTAAACTTTTTTTTTAACTTATAAATTGAATCCTCATATCCTGTTTCTAAATTTAAATTGATGCCTCATTAATGAAAATTTTTACTCCAGATATATAGTAAGAAATTTAATTACAATAAATGCCAAATTAATACGTAAATTTATAAATATATATAAATAGCGAATATTTTTTGACTGATCAGCACGTGATATTTTTTAGAAACTAAATATGTATCTACTATTAATAAAAGAGGATTTACTTACACATTTCTTTTTTTAATTTTGCATTTTTGTAACTTCTTTCCTAAATTCATGTCAAAATTTCCATTTTAATTTTACTTTTACTGTCAACGGTTTTGAATTCATATAATTATTTCATAATAGAAAAAACTATTTATACAATAAAAAATTACAAAACTTATTTATTTTTATAATTATTTCTTTATTAAAATCATTTTATAATATGTATTAATATTTTTATTTCAATAATTAAAAATTATTTCATAGTTTAATAAAATATTTGCTATAATAAAAAAAATAACACAAATAACATGCATGCATTTATATACTGGTTTAAATAAGATATTTATCTAACCACTAATATCTAAATAAGTCGTGATCAAAAGTAGTATTTAACTGTTTATGTCTCTATCACACTTGATCCAAGAAAACAGCATAGGATAAACTCAAAGGTGAAAAATATTCTTAAAATAACAATTAGGAGGATAAAAGAATGCTAACCACGTGTATAATGTATTAGTCTTTAGGATGATTACGTTAGGTTGTAGCACTCTATATTATTAAAATCTAAATATTTAAAATATTATTGTACGAGAATATGTTATTTTTGATAAAGTTGTCAAAACGGGTCGCCCGATCTAATTCGGTTCGGCTCACGATGTGTTAATCATTTAGTGGGTCAATCCAACCCGACTCACTTATTAGCATGTCAACAAAATTAGCATCCGACTCGACCCACCACGGGTTGGCGGGTTAAACGGGTTGGCTCACTTAATTAAAAAAAAAAAACACAATTTTTTTTCTTCAATTTAAAAAAAACTAAATTATAATTCCGATTAAAATCTAAATAAACTTCAATACAATCCAAATAAAATCCCAAATTATGTTAAACTCCAAATACAAACCAAAATCACAAAAATATAAATTATTATCTAACATCAAATCACTCTTGTCACTTATTTTTTTAATATTATATATATATATATATATATATATATATATATATATATATATATATATATATATATATTTATATAATGGTTTAATTACTTGGATGATACCCACTTTGGTACAGGTATATCAATCTGGTACCCGCTTTTAAAAAAGTGTCAATTGCATCCCACTTTTGAAAAAGTGCTTCAATTAGGTCCTTTTCAAACGGAGTTGACTAACGTCGTTAGTCAATGTGCCACGTGTCAGTCTGTGGTTTTTTTATTTTTTATTTTATTTTTTAAAAAAAATTTTGAAATTTTTGATTTTTTTTTTATTTTTTGAAAAAAAATAATAAAAATGTCACGTGTCAGGTCCCTGTGTGTGCCACGTGGCATTGTCAGTGCCACATGGCATTGTAATGCCATGTGTCAGTGTCACTACCAGATGTCATTGTGTTGATTTCGATTTAGTCCCTATATATGTCTTCTTGTCTCAATTTGGTACCCACTTATGTGTATCTGATTCAATTTTGTCCCAATTTTTTTAATAAGAAAATTATTTTTGTAATCCATTATTTTAAGATTAAAACTAATTAAGTATAAATATTTTTTGCAAAATTAAGCACTAATATTTATATTGTTTTACTAATATTTTTTAGACTAAATTTATTATTTGTATAAAATGTTTTACTAATATTTTTTTTATTAAAAATGACTTTTTAACATATTACTTTATTAATTACTTTTTTATTAAGTACTCATTTTTTTTAATTATTTTTTTTTCAAAATAGAACAATATTATCTCTTACTAATTTTAAACCAAAATATATATTTGTCTGAATGTTATACTAATTGTTTTTATTAAAAATGACTTAATAAAATGACTTTTACCACTAATCTTAATATAAATATCAAATACTTAATTTTTGTAAAAATTTTATACTTAATGACTTTTAATTTTATAAAAAATGCATTTTAATTATTAAAAAAAATTAGGTCTAGATTGAATCAGATACACATAAGTAGGTACTAAATTGAAACAAAAAGACATATATGGGGACTAAATCGAAATCAACACAATGACATCTGATAGTGACACTGACACGTGGCATTGTAATGCCACGTGGCACTGACAATGTCACGTGTCACACACAGGGACTTGACACGTGGCATTTTATTTTTTTCAAAAAATTAAAAAAAAATTAAAAACAAATATAAAAAAAATCAAAAAAACCACAGACTGACACGTGACACATTGACTAACAACGTTAATCAACTCCGTTTGAAAGGGACCTAATTAAAACACTATTTCAAAAGTTAAGATGCAATTAACACTTTTTTAAAAACAAATACCAGATTAACCATCCGAGTAATTAAACCTATATATAATATATAATATAATATATATATATATATATAATATATAATATATAATATATAATATATAATATATACCTATATACATATATCATATTTATAATATATAATATATAATATATACATATATAATATATAATATATAATATATAAATATATAATATATATTATATATATATATATATATATATATATATATATATATTCATTTAATATATATATATATATATATATATATATTTAATATTTAAAATTTATTGGCGGGTTGATGAGCCAACCCGGCTCATCACGGGTTCAACCCGAATGAGCCGGGTTCTTAGTGGGTTGAGTTCATTTTTAACCCGTACTGAAATTTGTAATTTTTTTCAACCCCAACCTGACCCGAACCCGTGATGAGCCAGGTTGGCTCGCAGGTTATAACACATTTTGATGGCTCTAATTTTTGATATACTTAAAAATAATTTGTGTTATAAAATAAATTAGTAATAGATAAAGGAGAAGAAACAATAAAGAATGAGAATAAGGAATAATTTTTTTCTGTATGTATGTCAGATAGAGAGAGTCTCATTTATACATAAGAGATGTAACCCATAAAAAATAGAAATCAAATAGTCAAATTATTATTTAAACCTAATATTAATCATATAAGTAAGTGTATCAAATCAATAGACGACTATTAATTCATAACACTCATTGAATGTCCATTAATGAGAGAATGTACCTCTTTAAATCCTTACTAGTCAAAATCATTTGGGATAAGAACCTAGTAAATGAAAATGAATACAACAATACAACCTTCTGAATTCTTTAATATAATATTATTCATCACATATTCTACTTCTTCCTTCAGGTAAACACATATCATTAAGATGGCGAAGTCCAATCTTGTGATTTAATTGCTCAAAATTATCCATAGTAAAAAATTTGTAAATAAATATGTCAAATTTTCATATGAACGAATTTTTTGGATCTTTATATCACCTTTTCAATTGAATAATGCATTTTTGTCTTCATATATGATTGTTGATTTCATTTTTCCAAGGATAAACCACAAGTTTGTCATGCATGTTGAATTATAGTTCTTAACCAAATACATTCTCAACTTACCTCATGTAATGCAAAAATTCTACATGATTTGACGATGTCGCTGTTATGGTTTGTTTTACAAACTTCCGTGAAATTATTGTGCTATCACATGCGAACAAATATAATGTTTGTGATCAACCATTGTGACATTGTAAAGATTTGATACATAATGTGCATATGCTTAACCCATTATATATGATTTTGAATCATTTGGATAAAATAAGTCCATATACTTTGAAGTATATGTTTTACTCTAATCAAATGCCTTCTTGTATGTGAAAAATTATATTTTTCTTAACAAATTTACAACAAATGCAATATTTGTATCAAAAAGTTCATCATTTTATTAGCATTTAGCATTGGAGTACATAATGGATGTGACTTTTATTTAAATACTCAATTTATAATTTCAAGCAAAACTTTACCCTTCCAATATCTTTCATCTAAAATTTCTTTAAGTAATCAATTGTCTTTGTGGGCTCATTAGGAGTTCCAACGATGTTTATGTCATCTGCATAAAAAAACAATTATGGTAAATTCATTTTTTAATATTTTCATATAAATACAAGGACAAATATGATCATTTTCATACCCTTCTTTTAACAAGTACTCACTAAGACGATTATACCACATATGTCATGATTGTTGGACAAATATGATCATTTTCATACCCTTCTTTTAACAAGTACTCACTAAGACGATTATACCACATATGTCATGATTGTTTTAATCAATAAAGGGACTTGTTTAGTTTTACTGAATAATCCTTTTTGAAATTTGCCTTGTTGGGGAAATTAAATCATTTAGGAATTTTCATATAAATATCATTCTTAAGAGAATCGTACAAATAGGTTATAATATCATCTATTAGATGTAAATACAGATCTTCTTGCACAACTAGGATAATCAAATATCAAAATATTGTTGTATCCAATACTAGTGAATATGTCTCTTCATAAATCAATATCAGGTTTTGTGAAAAACCTTGAGCAACGAATTGTGCTTTGTATCTAACAATTTCAACATTCTTATTTTGTTTTTTTGTAAAATCCATATGTACCCAACGTGTTTCCACTACTAAAAATTCCAATATTACATGGGAATTTTCTTGCAAATTTGTTGAAAAAATTTGCAAGAAAAGACTTTTTTCTGCTATTTTTTCTAAGAATTTTAATTGGCGGGTAATTCCTTCGTGGGTAATTATTTCCTACAAAATTATAAAATTCGCAAGTATTTTCTACAAAATTTGTTGCAAAAAGTGTTTTATAAAAAATATTTTGCAAAAATATTGGCAGCAATTTCTTGCAAATTTTTTTTCATAACAAAATTTATAAGTATTTCCTACCAAAAAAAATTTAAAATAAAATTGGCAGGAAATATGAATTTTTCTAGTAGTGTTCACATCCTTAGGTATGTGAATTACAGGTTCAAAAACCTTTCGTTTAGCAAGCAAATATAATTATGCTTATATTGCATCTTTTCATTTTGGCTAAACATTTCTTTGTCGGTAACCTTCAATGATCATTGGTTCTTGATCCTCATTGTCACTCATAACATTCATCGCTATATTATATACAAAAGTCTCGTCAATGTTGACTTCATTTTGGTTCCATATTATATGATTCATGACATAATTTATTGATTTCTTATCATTTTCAACAATTTTCGGTACCCAAGGTTCTTCTAGAACCAAGTCAATAACTATGTTAAATGAATCTTTTGGGATTTCCATCTTTTAGATTAGGTCATTAAGCATTTTAGTGTTGACAAAAAGAAGACGATGGACATCTTCCTTTAATAAGGAGTTTTGATGATGATGATGATGACATATGAAGAAGTATGGAAGACTTAATCATGATGCATCGAAAAAAGTTGAAGACTTAAATGTTTCGATTCAAGAGAAACATTGAAGACTTAGGGGTTTAGTTGTTTAGGTCTTGTAATTTGTGTATATTATTTAAAATAGTTAAACTAGTATGTCAAGAGTCAAAAAGGCAAAACCCAAGTAGTAGAGCACCAATAGAATTTTATTTATTTGCAAAACTCACTAGAATAATCAATTATTCTTAGAGATAATCGATTATCTCAATTAAAACTAATTTTTGAGAGATGCCTTTATGATAATCGATTATCACTGTTGATAATCGATTATCACTTGCTGATAATAGATTATCCTGGTTGATAATAGATTATCACAGCGAGAAAAATGTTTTTAGAAAAATTTTTGTGATAATCGATTATCACTTATGATAATTGATTATCTGTGGCAGTTGTGACTTAACTTTTCATATTGCTTAATCTAATTTATAAATAGGCTTCTATAAATAAAGTGCTAAGCTTTCATTTCAAAATACAAAAGTTAGAGAAGTTTGAGTACTTGAGAACTCTTTGTGGGAAGGCTATGAAAAACCTAGTGTGGGTAGATTGATAACTTTCATCAAGTGGGATCTTGAGTGATTGAGTGTTGCTGTTATTGCTAGGAGAAGCTGATCATCCTTTGTGTGATTCAAAGAAGGTGTTCATTCCTTGTGTGGTTCAAGGAAGGTGTTTCTTCATCTCTTGTGTGATTCAAGAGAGGTTTTCATCCCTTGTGGATTTCAAGGGAGGTGTTTCTAAACCCTAATTTTTCTTATCATTTATTGTAAGTTTGGTTTATTTTAGTGGCTTAGTTAATCTCGTTTGTGAGAGATTAACAACTGGACGTATAGTATTTTGATCCGAACTAGTATAAATACTTTGTGCAATTTTCTCTTCCTTACTCTCTTTATTTTATTATGTTTACTAAAATAAAGGAAAGAATTTTAATTGAATTTTGATATTAAGAGGGAAAAATTTTAAAAGCACAATTTTTATTAAGAACCCAATTCATCCTCCTCTTGGTTTTTGTCCAAACGCTAATCATTACGCTGCTTAATTTCAACATTTAGCTTATTTTTTCATTCGAGATTTTTATCTTTCGAACCAACAAGCCCACCATGTTTCAAGCATGACTTTGGAACCAAGAAGCGTACCATGCTTTATGCATGTTAAGAATTAATACCAAATATTTGGAGCATTAGCAGCTGGTATATATAATTTAGTTACCCTTTCTATCAGTAAAAGCATCTGGTAATTAATTGACTAATTTTGTAAGAAATTTATCCTTTGAACTTCCAATTCACATTCTTTTGTACAAGGATCAAGGAAAGATAATGAAAATTCATTCCAACCAATATATTTTTTCAATTGTTTTCTTTCTCCCCCTAATGTTGAAAAAACTTATTCATCAAAATCACAGTCAAAAATCAAATTGTAAATAAGTCTCTTGTTGGTAGTTCAAAATATTTTATTATTGAGGCAGAATCATATCCAACATATATTGTCAATCGTCTTTGATGACTCATCCTAGTCCCTTTTGGTAGGGAAATTGGAACATATACACCACACTAAAAAATTCTTAAATGAGAAGTATTAGGTTATTGACCAAAAACCGACTGCATATAGAGTATTTGTGATAACTTGTGGGCTTGATGTGAATCAATACTATAGCATGCAAAATTGCATATCCCCAAGTAGCAATTGGAATATTAGTTCTCATAAGTAGTGGTCTTGCAACAAATTTTAGACGTTTTATTAATGAATTTACAAGTCCTTTTTGAGTTTGAACATGTGTTACTCGATGTTCAACTTCAATTTCAATTTATATACAACGTTAATGAAAAGCATGAGATGTAAATTGACCACCATTATCAAGACACATTTTCTTAATCGAATAATATGGGAAGTAAGCTCTTAACTATGCTAATAACTTTGCAAATTCTTGATTGCGAGTTAATAATAAAGAAATATGTGACCATCTAGTAGATGCATCAATTAAAACCATGAAATATCTAAATAATCCACATGATGGGTGTATTGGACCACAAATATCACCATGTATTCGTTCTAAAAATGAGATTGACTTATTTCTACTTTTTTTGGTGATGGCCTTATTATCAATTTTCTTTTGTGAACATGCAGTACATGAGAAGTCATCGGATTGAAGAAGTTTTGACTCTTAAGTGAGTGTCCACATGAGTTTTTCAACTATTTTTCGCATCATAATAGATCCATGATGATCAAACTGATCATGTCAAATAAGGAATTCATTTTGATTTGTAAACTTCTGGTTTACCATGACATGCATTTCAATGGTACTAATATATGTGTCCAAACCATAAGAGAATGTTGATAATTTCTGCAATATACATTTTTTTTATTCAACCAAAGTCTAGTGATATAAATATATTTCATATCTCCTTCATTGTTTGTCTCAATATGATATCCATTTAGACAAATATACTTAACTTAATTAAAAAGTTTCTAATAAACATCTTGGTAAAAGTATAGTGACTCTTTTGAAACGCTCAAATATATTTGTAGTACCAAAGATAATGCTAATATTAACTTCTTGCATAACCAAACAAGAGAAAAAATATTATTACTCTTGAGAATTGTATGAGTTATTACAAAATATATTTATTAATCTATACAACACTATTGCATATCAAAAGATCATATATATATATATATATATATATATATATATATATATATATATATAATTAAATTTTAGTTAACCTCAACTCATATGTAACACCCAAAATTAATGAACTCCGCGAGTCATATATTATCATATAAAATCAAACAAAACTAAATATAAAACATCATCTCCAAAAAAATTGAACCTTTATTATTTATATGTATAGTATAACAAAATCAAACCACAAATCGATATCAAAATCCTATTTCACATTTTAACACATAATATGTATTTTTAATATATCATTAACTTAAAAGATATTCATTAGTAATATATGTATAATATATAATATTGATATTTGAATATCTTCATTCACACTTCTATAACAATTACTAAAGAAGATCTATATGATAATAAATGTTCATCATACACTCAGATGAGTGGCATTCATAGGACCATAATAAAAATCATCATCTTCATAAGCAAATAGTTTTTCTATGTTCTTTTCCTCCTTTTTTAAGATGATTTGGTGTACCATAAGTACAACTCAAATGGCCTTTTCCACCACAATGATAACATACAGATAAAATAACAACAACAACAACAACAACAACAATAATAATAATAATAATAATAAGATATACATGAAAATTGATAAAGTCAAACAATTCTTGCCACAGAAATAAGAATATAAATAAAATTATAAATGAAGAAAGGATTAGAAAAAACCTGAACTAAGACACATAAAACACTGTTATTAGAGAGAAAAAGCTCTTACAAGCCCTAAGTTGGTTGGTTGGTTGGAGCATAATGCTGATAACATGTTAGTTATAAAATAAAGCTAGAAGAAGAGAACGAACAATAGAGAACGAGCGATAAAGAATGTAATTTTTCCAAATTTGTAGTACAAGTATAGAAAAAGAAAACGTAAAATCAAATTACTAAAAGTATAAATTTAATTTTTGTATCTCTTTTTTCACTCTTTAAGTATAGGTTTAATTAGTTAGATGATACTCACTTTTGTTTGGATGTGTTAGTTTGGTAGCCGCTTTTAAAAACGTGTCAATTACGTCCCAACTTTTGAAAAAATGCTTCAATTAGGTCTTTTAGAAAAAAAAAACATTAACGACATTAAAGGCGTGTCACGTGTCAATCTGTAGTTATTTTTCTTTTTTTTCTTTTTTTAATTTCTTTTAAATTGTCACATGTCAAGTCCCTAGGGTGATACGTGGAACTGTTAGTGCCACGTGGCAAGGTACTATCACATGTCAGTGTCATTATCAAGTGTCATTATCTTGATTTCAATTTAGTCTCCACATATGTCTTTTTGTTTCAATTTAGTCCCCACATATGTCTTTCTAATTCAATTTAGTCCTAATTATTTTATTTTTCAAAATAACGTAATATTGTCCCTCTCTTAAATTTGAGACCAAATTTATTATTTATATACATGTTATACTCATTTTTTTATTGAAAATGTCGTTATAACATATTATATTTTTGTTAATTGTTAACACATGTGTTGTTATTCATGACTTTTAGTCCCTTGTTGAAACGTATTTAAAACGTTAAATACATTTAACAAAATTTGGTTAAAAGGACTAAATTCACATTGTTCTAAAGTTGAGGGACTAAATTGGACCAAAATTTTGAACTTATAATTTTCACTGAAAGTTAAGGGACCAAAAACATATTTAACCCTTTAATCCTAAATATTAGTACTTAATTTTGTAGGTCATTTTTAATAATAAATATCAATATAATATTTATATAAATAATAATCTTCGTCTCAAATTTAAGAGAAAGACAATATTTCTCTATTTTGAGAAAACAAATTGGGATTAAATTGAATCAAAAAAGACATATATGAGGACTAAATTGATACAAAGAGACATATGTGGGGACTAAATTGAAATAAAGAGACATATGTGAGAATTAAATTTAAATAAAGACAATAACACTTGGTAGTGATACTTACATCTTGCCACGTGGCACTAACAGTGTCATGTGTCATATTTAGGGACCTCACATGTGATAATTTTTTTAAATTAAAAGAAAAAGAAAAATATAAAAATATAAAAAAATCACATATTGACATTGTCATGTTTTTTAAAAGGACCTAATTAATGTTGGGTATCAGAGTACCAGTACAAGTACTCACAACTAAAATACAAGATGAAAATAAAGGAACAAAAATAGATAATAGGCAACAGATATAATTTATTCAAGAAAAAGAAAAATTACATATCATTTTCTCTAATCTCAAGGAGAAAACAATGACAACCCCTCTCTTGAAAATAGGAAAAACTAATACAAGGAGAACCTTAAAGGAGAAACTAACCTTCTCTCTTAGAGGAGAAACTAATATTCTCTCTTAATTCTTCTCTCAAGCAAATAAAGCAAAAAGGAATAGAAAGGGAGAGATTGGGATAATTTCCTAAGGAAACACTGGACTCCTTTTATAACATTAAAAGTAAGTCCCTAAGTAAGTTCCAATCGATGAGGGACATCTTTTCTCATAATCTCCCACTTGAAGATTTTGATGAAATTAATCAAATCTTCACACATGTTTTATTCTTTGTCTTCATGTTGCTTGTTCTTCTAATAGACTTCAGTAGGATCAAATCCACGTAGGCTTCATTGACACATAATTCTGATCCTCCGAAACAAAATGCAACACCTAAGGTTCCTCCTAAGGACCTCTTGTTAATACTTCACTACTCTCCACCAAACTCGCCATGAACCTACTAACCACTCCCACTGCTTGTGCAATGTCTGGTCTTGTACACATCATAGCATTCATAAGGCTGTCCACCACTGATGCACTCGGTACTCGAGACTTCTCCATCCTCTCCGCTTCATTGCTAGGACTCATACGTGAGGAACAATTGATAGAAAGTGGGGTCGAAATTGGCTTGCAATCTTGCATGTTGAAGCGCAACAAGA
>Ga0209589_1008919_pt1 | contig 15450 bp, 7 predicted proteins | sample CowpeawhiteBW_FD_187525 | JGI IMG/M metagenome (GOLD analysis project Ga0209589, IMG submission 187525) | Root nodule microbial communities of legume samples collected from California USA - Cow pea white BW (SPAdes) (version 2) | ecosystem: Host-associated > Plants > Roots > Nodule | place: USA... | reverse complement strand
GTCCTCTTTTTTTTTTTTGTCTTTTCTTTTTCATTTTTGTTCATGGTGTGTTTTGCTTTGGTTTTTATTTTTATTTGAATTTGAATTTCTATGGTTGTCTTTTGTTGGTGATGCTTCTGCCATAACCCGTTATGGCTTCGCAAATATTTTGGGACGGAATTTTGCCACCTAGCTTGCAGCTGTGCCCTAATTGCAGTATCTGTTGATTTCTTTCACCTTCTACTGCATTTGAATTGGTCATTGCCACACAATTAATTTATATATCATGAGAATAGAATTAAACACTTAACCTAGATTTTCGTAGCACGAGCCTTAGTGTTCTGAAGCGAAAAATTTGTATGCAGTAGATAGGTTGGGTGCATGCGATCTCACCTCAGAAAATCATTAGCTAGGCTCACTGTACGTTTTGAGCAGTTTACTCTCTTAGCTTTTCTTCCATTCTGGTACATTGAATTTGAAATTGGTTGAGCAGCAACCTCTCTAACAGTATTCCCTTGAGCATCTTTATAAGAAGAGGGATGCACCAACATATTCACACACAAATTCCAAATTCTCAACATCAGTGTCAGACTTATATGCTGTCTAGGATGATACTATTTGTACCTTTTGAACTGCTTCACATGCAAAGTTTAGATGTCGGTATTATAATTTCAATTTTGATTTGGTTCTTTATGTTTTGATTTAATTTCAGTTTAGTTCCTAGAACTAGAGCAAAATCTGAATCAAACATGAGCTAGAATTTACAAAAAATAAGATTCCGAGATATAGGTATTTAATTCTATCAAAAAGTCACACCCAAGATACTCATCCCAATGGTTGACCTGCCCCATGCTTGTAGCTTTCCTCCATTTTTGTTTTATCGCAAATATTAGTTGTTAGTATTATGTTTGTGGGAGGAATTAACTCCTCCCACCCTCCCTTACAAATTCCAATTTAACCATCAAGCCAACCTTATAACTCCTAGCTTTCCTCCACTCTGAGGTTAAGGACTTCCCGGTAATGATAGTGAGCCCAATATAACCGCCCAAGATGAATACAAAACACGGCAGGAGAATTGGCCAAAAGAAAAATTAAAAATGCCCACTTGGCTAAAGAGTTGCATTTAGTAGATCTGTGGATACTGATGTTGTGAACACTAACTTTGATAATTTGAGGCGTGAATGAAATTTCTTTTAGCCTAATCCTAATTCTTTCCATTTACTTACCCTAGTTTCCTATTGGTCTGTCTATCAGTGAGCTTTACAGAAAATGGCAATTGCACCTGCACAAATTCCTACAAGCTTTGGCCATGAGTTGAGGGCATGTCTTCGTTGCCGCCTTGTCAAAACCTATGATCAGGTCTTTTACCATTCTAACATTTTTTGTTGCATTTTTTTTTTTATTTGTTTACACTTTCTGCTGTTGTTTCACAGTTCCGAGAGTCAGGCTGTGAGAACTGCCAGTTCTTTAAGATGGAAGAAGATCATGAGCGTGTTGTTGAATGCACTACTCCTAATTTTAATGGGTTAGTTGGTGCCGATTGTTTTTCGTCCAAATTCCTCCACTTTTTTTTTTGTTCTCTCAGTACTCATTTTTTATTTTCTTCTCCCATTTAATTGCTCAACAGGATCATTTCTGTTATGGATCCCTCTCGCAGCTGGGCTGCCCGATGGTTGCGCATTGGTATGTTCATTCATCTCTGGTTGCAATGATCATAATTTTTCCTTTCCATACCCTTCAGTTTTCTTTTTCTTTAGACTAAAATATATTTTCGGCCCCTTGTCCTTTTGATCCTTTGACTTTTAAAAGATTCATTTTGGTCCTTTTATATATCATTTTTTGAGTTGATGTCTTCCGGGAACAGCAATCACTTGATTTTGAGGACCAATTTTGAACTATTTTTTTTACTTATTCATAAAAATATTTTATTTTAGATTCAAGTATATGGAATCTTTGGAAACCAATTAATATTTGAATCTAAAGCGCTATAAACAAGGTGAAAATAGGGTGAAAAAAATATAATTTCATATTCTTTTCAAAGACAAAAATGATCTTTGAAAGACAAATAACCAAAACGAATTTAATGAAAAGACAAGAGACGAAAAAACATGTTTGTCCTTAGCAGCATTATGATGAGATGGGAGTAGTACAGTGGAATATGCATCATGACATTTTCTTTTTGATTAAGTTTTTTCCTTTTTCGCATTCTTTAACTTTATAATCATATTTTCATGATCTAAGACATGATTTGAAGATGCATGAACTTGAAGTTGAATAAGATAAATATAATGACGGAGGGTGTTTTTTACTTTGTTGTTTGCTTGGTACTACTGTTTACTGTTATGTGTTTATATACAATAGACTGGATCATGATAAGTCGCATAAAGATTAACGTCTAAAGGAAAAACACCGTAGAGATTTGTTAATGTGTTTATTTAGTTATTATGTTTTTTAGACTAAATTTCTATCTAGATTTAAAACTTGTATTGACGTTAAGTTGTAAAATTTGGGTTGCAGGAAAATTCGCTCCTGGTGTTTATACTCTTGCTGTCTCGGAGGCACTTCCAGAGGAGATGCAGGTTGGTATATTTCTATTTCTATGATATATATATAGATTGCATAGTATATTACTTGTGATGGATTTCAAAATATATTATGATATTCTTTTAAAGGGGATTCATAGTTATTTCTTTTCTAGTACAGGGTTAGGCAATCATCAAATGATGACTTAGTCAATTCATCCAGCCACAATATTTATGGGCCCCTAGACCAGTCTTGCTAAAATAAAGTTCTAGTGTTGGAACAGAGGAGGAGGGTGTAGTTCCAAATAAAATGAATGCTCATGGATAAAAGATAACAAATAAAAAGAACTCCATCATCTACCTTTTTTTGTAGATTGCCTACTTAGGTTTGCCTTCTACCGCTATTGCAGATAGTGGGGTGTTATAATATATGGCGATTTAATGCTTTGTTTGCTGAAAACCTCATTTTTTGAAATCCAAAATATTGGAAGGGAAGCTCTGAAGTTGAGCTGGGTTATGTTCAATAAAGTTTCCTGGGGAGTTGGGGTTTTGATGAAGTTCTTTGGTAACTAGATTGAGGCCATTTAAGTAATGAATTGCTTGTTACATTTTGATAAATTTATTTATATATTTATTTATTTATTTATTTACAGGCTATATGCGAGGACGAGCGTGTGCAGTATGTCCCTCCCAAGCGTTTGTGAAACATGTTAATATTGGCTGACATCTTTTAACACAGATAGAGACCATGTTTGATTTCTCCTACTAGAAATTCTGAGCACTATTACTTTTTCTTTTAATGATACTGTAAATTGGAGATATTTATTGGAATTAAAATGGTACTATATTGAAAAAAAAAATCCAAGTAAAATAAATGAAAGAATGTGGCAAATCATACTAATGTCAAAGGTACAAATAACAGGACGTAGCCAATGACGAGGAAAAGATATTTTGTTCATTGGATGGAAAGTTCAGTCATAAAAGAGCTTCGAAATTTCATTGAAAATATAGCACACATAAATAAGAACGGAATTTAATGTCCAATTATATATAAAAAGTATTTATTTGTTAATTTATTAAAAATGAAAATAGATCACATTAACCGTCATTTTGATCTTCATGTTTAAAAATCCGAAATGTCACAATTTTTAATTGTACATTCAGAGGAACATGTATTCATTAAATATAATAACCGAAACTACAATTTCGAAAGTTATACGTTTTTTGTATGAAAAGACACTGCGTTATTATATATTGTGTGTAGTATAATTATTTGAGAAAAGAGTGATTGGTATCCAGGTACAACTCAATTTCCAATATTCGGTTCTAAAAAAGATAACTTGTGAAAATTATTTTATTAACATTAATTTGATAAAGTTCAAAGAAAGCTATAAAACAAATCAGAGTAGGAAAAGATCGACTTATTTGCTGTCTGATCAACTTATCTTGCAGTTCAAATAAGCTTATGTCAACCTTAAAAGCAGACTTAAGGACAGATCTTTTTAAAATATTAATGATGTTTAATTTTTGTGAGTAATAGTTTCTTTATTCAAACGTATACATGTATTATATATATATATATATATATATATATATATATATATATATATATATATATTATATGAAATCACTATGTAAAAATTAAAACAAACTTTATTAATATGATTTAAATTTTAAATGAGCATGTTTTATCTTTTAAATTTTTTGCATTAAATTTATTTATTTTAGATTGCACTAAAGTGACTTTTTGGTTTCCTAGTCCAACATAGAGTGAAACTAAACCGAAAAAGCACAACTTATTCAGAATTGAGTTACTTGATCAAGTCTTTTGCTCCCTGCACCACATCATTATTAATTATAAATACTTATTGAAGACTATTTTGACATGTTTATATTTCTGAAAAAGTTCTCTCAAGAATTATGCTGCACCATTCTGACAAAAGACCTCAAAGTAAATCCTGTCTTTAATTATTTTAATTATTTTCTATCACTTAAAATAACAAACTTTAGTGTAACATCTCTTCTCTTGTTTTATCATTACAAACAACATAATATAAGTGGAACTCTTGATCATGGATATGAAGGGTCACTGGATTCCAAGTTGAAGCTGCTTTCACTTTCATAATCTCATTTTCTAACAGTGGTTCAACAATTATTGTTTTAAGAGAGCACAACAATTATTATTATGAGGTGGAGGAGCTTTAGGGACATCACCGAAGTTAGAATTAAAAATCTTAATGATAGGTATTTCAAAAGAGATTTTCCACGTTCACATACCTTCAATTTAAAACTTTAAAACTTTACAACTTTAAGACAATAATTTATTAGTTCTCCTTTTTAAATATTATTTAACTTTATCATCTATATATACAGTGGTGTAAGTTGGAAGGGGCAGGCGGGGCCACGCCCCCTCCCCAATCTTTTTTTATTTATTTTTTCATTATTTTATATTTAATTTTTTTAAATTATATAAATTTTTAAATTTTCTTAAATTATTTGTATTTTTTAAAATTAAATAATATTATATTCAAAATTAATAAAAATTAAATTTTAAGTATTTTTTTATTTATTTTAAAAAGTACAATAATAAAAAAAACATAAAATTAAGGTTAAAATACTTTTTTTTTTCCAATTTTCGTCAAGTTTTGTCAAATAAGTCCTAATTTTTATTTTGTGTTTAAATAGGTCACAATTTTCGTCAATTTTCTTCAATTGTGTCCTTTTTTGCTAACACCGTTTAGATCATTAACGGCCATGAACAGTGATTGCCACGTGTCACTTCGTGGTTTTTTTGAATTTTTTTATATTTTTTTTATTTTTTTTTATTTTTTTTTAAATGTACACATTTCAACTCAACAGTGTGCCACGTGTCAAAGTCAATGTTCTATATTCAATTTGGTCCCTAAATTTGTTATATTTGTTTAATTTAGTTCCAATTTTTGTTAACATGAACCAATTTGATCCCTCTCCAAATTGAAACCAAATTTAATTTTTATATTAAAATTCACATCTTTTATTATTTTTATATAATATATTAAAATTCACATCATTATAACTTTGGTATAAAAATTAAATTTGGTCACATCTTCAATAGGGACAAAATTGGTCAATTTTAAACAAAATTGGGACTCAATTGAACAAAAATAACAAATATAGGGACTAAATTGAATATAGAATGTTGACTTTGACACGTGGCACACTATTGGGTTGACATGTGGAAATTTAAAAAAAAAATTAAAAATTAAAAATTTTAAAAAATAAAACAAATAAATAAAAAATACAAAAAAATCATAAAGTGACATGTGGCAGTCACTGTTCATGGTCGTTAATGATTTAAACGGTATTAGCAAAAAAAGACTCAATTGAACAAAATTGACGAAAATTGAGACCTATTTGAACACAAAACCAAAATTAGAACTTATTTCACAAAACTTGACAAAAATTGGGACAAAAAAGGTATTTTAACCTAAAATTAAATATATAAAGAAACAAAATTATTAAGATATTTTTTATTTTCTCTCCCATTGTCTTTTGAGTTTTTCATATGTTGTATTCTTCTCTCATGCTTTTTTTTTTGTTATTAAAAAAAACGTTAGACATAAACTAAGTATTTCTATCCTCGTTTTTTTATATTTTCTCTTCCATTATTAAATAAATAAATAAAACAACTTTCTCTTATCTCACTTGATAATGAACTTTTTGCTTAACATTTAGCATTATTTTTTTTATCTCATGACCTTTTTGTATATTCATTTTTTATTAATGTAGAAGAAGAAATAATATACTATGTGATTTTTAATTGTAACTTGATTATCATAGTTTTTTTTAGTAATTATGTCTCTCAACTTTTGATTAGATTGTGATAAATTATTTTTTAGTCTTAAACTTATTTTTAAATATGTATATTAATGAAAAACAAAAGAATAAATTTATTTTTTAAAATTGATAGAGAAACTATTGGTGAAGATAAAAACATGATTGCTTATAACAATGAAATGAAAGCTTGTGAATATTTGAATCAAATGTACGTTAATAAAATGGAAGATGAATATTTTACAGATAATATGGTTATTTACATCGAAAAAAGTTAACTGGAAACTTTAATCATAATTCAATTACCATGAGTTCAAAAATTTAAAAAAATGATAGACATTCCTTTAAATATGTGTAATTTCTTTGATAATTATAAATATACTAGATTATGTATTCATTTTTATTGAATTAGTCACAATAATATTAAATATATAAATTTTTAGTATATTATTTTGGCTCCCCAACAAATTTTGGTGAAGATTCGCCATTGTATAGATAATGTGAGATGTAGACTCTACATATATTCTTAACACAAAAAAAATAGAGTTTTAATGGAGATTGCAACAAAGGAAATTTATGATTCAAAGGATTGATAATACTTCTAAATACTTTAACATCACTCTTAACCTAAAACCTTAAGGTGATGCGTTTATGTGTCTTCAGAGCTAATTATTGAGTACCTCTTTTTTGTACCACCTTTCACATAACATGACACGCTTTCTTGACCCTCCATCAAGAAGACTTTCGATACGAGGTCTCGTATGAGTCGGTCACTACACGAACCTTTGGTTCTGATACTACTATTGGTACTATTGGGTCTTTCGAGAGAGGATCATCTGGGATTGACACCACTCTTAACCCAAAACCTTAATTTGACTATGATACCACTCTTGGGTCTTTGGAGAGATGATCACCGGGAGATACAACATCAATGAGATATGAGCTCAACCTACACATAAGGGATTAACACCACTCTTAATCCTAGTGCTCAACTTTCTCATTTTTACTCAATATGAGACTTAGACTCACACTTAGATTTCCAACAATACTTGACTCTGATGTATATGGTCTTCTAAATTATGGTCTTTAACCATCTTTGGTCTAAGAATAAGCTACAACACATGAAGATTAATCATCACTAAGGAATATTTTCCTAAGCTATGTTACGGACAAATAAGGCCTTAAACTTTGTTTTGGACACACTAAAAACATTAAAAAGTGTTTATCTCTGTAACTACAGTTGATTTTTTACTCAAATGCTCGGAATTTAGCTAAAGAGTGAGGGAAAATTTGAACATTTTTTTTCTATTCTTACCATAAATACGTTAGGTATTAAAATCTAATATTTAATATTTGTAGCACTTGTTATGATCCCACAAGAGAAATAGATTAAGGTGATAAGAATTCAAAAATAAGTGAAGATTAATCATTAGTCCTATAGACTATATAAAGAAACATCCTTTTACACTTTCTAGACATATATAAATTTGACTTTCCTCAATTTGAGAGTATTTGTCTCCTGAGTTTGAAAATTTTGAAAATTTCTATAAATTTTTATCTTCAATTGCTTAATTTAAGGGAAGAATTTCCATGCCACTTATCCATCCACCATTGAAGGTGACAGTTTTTATTCTCTTGCCCTTAAGTGGTGTACTGTACTCCCAATCGGTCAATCGGCCAAAGTTGAAGAAGTTATAAATGAAAGGCCATCGGTCGAGCGGTCGAACAGCAAATCGATTCTGTCGATCAGCTACATAGCTAAGGGCCATCGGTCGAACGGATGACAAATAAACCATAAGACCATCGGTCGAACGGTTGAACATATGAGTCACAACCTAATCATGTTAATATCCATCGGCCCATCGGTAACACCTAGTCGAGCGACACGGACCCCAAATGGCACATCGGTCGATCGGACAACCAGAACATACGTGACCATCAACGAATCACCCATCGGTCGATGAATCCCTTTACACTTGTGTACTCCTTCGCATATGTCTGTCGGTCGGCCATGCGCACATGAATGATTTACTTATTAAAAACAGTGTAACTAACCCAGCCAAGCGGCCATCGGCTGCACTATCAGACAGTCGATCAATCGAGTTAATTAATGTTAAATAAGTCAATAATCTTGATTAAAGGATCATTGGGTCATGATTAAGGAACCCTAATCGCAGGCCCACACAGAAAACTATAAATAGGGCCCAAAGGTAGGTTGGTAAGGATCTTAATTTCGCATTCATTGCAACAAATATTTTGATACACCGATCGGTCCTTTCTGACTTAAGCATCAGAGTACTTTAGACAGGTACCCCGACCGTCATCCCAGCCGATCGAGCTAAGGAGTGAATTTCGCTGAAGTTACAGGAGTGGAGAAAGGCAGCGCAAGTCGAAGAGGTTCTTTTAGTAGGCTCTTGGCCCTTACCCCGAAACAAGTGGTTTAATTTTATTTTTCTTTTTCTCTTTTTTTTTACGACCGCACATATCGAAATTGGTTTTGTTGCTGCTTCCGACGAAATCCTAATCCTCTTCTTGAACTTGAAGTGCACCTTCACCAATATTACAATAAATATTTATTTCTTAAATATTTTGTGTAACACTGTTTTGGAAATATTTAATAACGAGTTATTTTTAGAGTTAAATATCTTTTTATCTCTTAATTTTGAGATAAAATTAAAATTAGTTTCTTTTAGAAACTTTAGTATAATTTAGTTCTTTAATTTTAGACATGTGTTGTAAGGTCCAGTTTTCTGCCCTCAAGTTTTAAGGGTTGCCTTTAAGCTATTGGGCCTAAGGGCTAGTCCAAAGGATAAAACCACCTCAAAGTCTGCCCTAATTCACTCATTCTACACTTTTAGAATCTGCTCCTTTGGTGCTTAGAGTCGCAGTCGTTACTCCGTTAGGGTTTCAACGTTTAACCAGATTCAAGCCTAGCTCAACCTCGTTCTACTCACCTCCATAATCCTCTCCTAAAGTTGTGGTGTTCCTCTATTTGGCGTCAAGGTCTTGTGTTAGATTATTCCCAGGTAAGGGAAGCTAGAACCCTCTGGTTGCGTGATACGTTTTCTGTGGTTGCGTGTTTGTATGGTGTTTGATTGAAATGGCATGTTGTTGTGAACGTATGATATGGCTGGAAAGATTTCTGGGTGTGAAATTATAACTGATGCAGGTGGAACAGTGGCGTGGTCTGTTGTTCTCGCTCAAGTGGAGGGTCTTAGTTTTGAGCGAGGTGCTATCTCGCTCAGGCGAGAGACGCTCGCCTAAGCGAGCTCGCGTGGGAGTTCGAGGTTAGGTCGCTACAGTTGCAACCCAGGCGAGGGACCTCACTTTTGGGTGAGGAGTGGGCTCACTCAGGCGAGGGAGGACTCGCCTAAGCGAGTACGCGAGAAACACTTCATTTACCTCTGTCTTGATCTCGCCTAAGAGAGGGCTTGTCGCTTAAGCGAGGGAACCCCTCTCGCCTGAGCGAGGGCTTCTAGCCTAAGCGAGAGTTGGGCGAGAGAACGTGTGGGTACTGTTTGAATCTTTGTTTTGGGTATTAAATACAGGTTTGGTTGCATTGCTATGTCAAAATATGAAATGAATGAGTATGCATGAAATGGGAGGGTGTATGAGTTATGAATGGCAAACTTGGATAAATCCTTGGCATGTGATGCATATGAGATTGGTTGGTTATGAATGTGACATGGTAATGAGATGAGTTGACACCCTATATTCATGGGTGGAGTATGACGAGTTGGTATGAATTTGACCTAGAACAGGAAAGGGGAATGGCTATGAGGGTTGACATGATCTATGTACATGCATGATAAATATTACCTGGTTTTGTGAATATGAATTGGTCCGCGTCATTGCGTAATTCCTTGGGATCTCTAAGTGAGATTCTCAGGGTCGTGCTTCAGTGGTCGGGACGTAATTCCATGGCCCCTGTTAGTGGGTGTCCATGGTGGTGCCCCATCTGTATAACTAGGTAAGGATTCAAGGTAAGGTTGCATCCTGACACTCTAAGGAGTCAGTTAGTCTCACCTAGAGCAGACTGACTCATGTGGTGAGAGTAGTAAGAGGCCTAAAATTCATTAAGGGCTAACCTTGTGGTGAGGGAAAATTGATTCATTGTAACACTTGTAACACATAGCTCGGGGGTGAGCAGCTCGGGGGTGAGCAGAGGTATCCACCACAAGTGCAAGCATCCGCAGAATCCGACCAGGTTATATGTATCCGAATGAGTTGAGTGAAGTCTTAGTGTATTGATTGAAAGGTCATAACATGCTTGGTTGATATGTATATATGGAATTGTGAAAATATATCTGATTGTATTAATGAAATTTTGTCGGCTCTAGCTTACCCTTTTGCTTGTTGATTGCTTTGTATGTTATCCTTCTATCCTTGCGATGATCGTCAATTTATTGATGGGAGCAGATGAGAAAGGTATTCGTGGTCAACAGAGGAGGGATGATTCCGCTGCATAGTCTGCATGGACTGGATCTTAATTTCTTAATGGGCTTTTCTTTAGGGCTATGGCCCATGTACCTGTTCGTCCTTGGATTTATTTACTTTATGTTAAACTCTTTAACTAGTTTTCTTTTGGGGTATCGTGGTGTGCCTTGGGTTGTAAGGAGCTAAGTTTAAACTTCAGGACTGCGCTATTACGTTATATTTATGTGACGCTTCCTTTAATTTCGTGTATTAAATTAAATGGGGTGTTACATGTGTATATTTAGTTTTTTTAACCAAATTTTATTAAGTTTATTTGACGTTTCAAACGTATTTTATGATAATTTCTTAGTTAAAAATGCATCAAACGGTATAAACAACTATTCAAATATAATAAAAAAAATTTGAAATGTTAAATAAACTTAACAAAATTTGGTTAAAAAGACTAAATTTACATATTTATAAAGTTGGAAAATTAAATTGGATCAAAGTTTCAGAGAAGAACTAATTCCAATTTTAACAAAAATTAAAGAATCAAAATATATTTAATCCTTGTTTTTAAAATGTTGTCCAGCGTTCTGTTATAATCTTCAAAACTAATACAATAACGCTATAATCTTCAAAATCCGACTAAAACAAAAGGGAAGCAAATAATATTTTATTAAACAGAGAAAATAAACATAAAACAGTAAACTAGCAAGCTAGAATACATACATATTAACTCTTGATACTTGATACATACTAGAATGAATTTGTACTTTCGTCCCTCTCTATCCCGCAGAAGCTGTTTAGAACTATAAAAAAGCATAGATATCATTAACTGCTGGAAGCTTATGAATTGTCAACGATACTGAAATCAATTTCTCAGGGAAACTGAAACACTATAAACAAAAGCTGATTAAAATGAACAGAGGTTTCCAAAAATTATGCATTGTCAGCTATTTGATCTCCATACGTGGAGTTAGTCCTTATAAAGCAATCAGCGATGACAATATAGTTTTGACATTTAATACTTGTGAACCTTGGAAATTTAAGAAAGAAATCACAACTAGGAAAAAATATAATTATGATGAAAAAGGTGGAGGTGAAGAAGAAAGCAAAGTGGTCAATTAGTGTTCAGAATTGACTGTTAGAAGAGTTAAACAGATGCATGGGAAGTAATGAATATAACATCATAGCCAGTATATTGCTACCGATCTGAAGACAAGATTCCCTCTACCAAAACATAAGTAACACAAAGTCATACATAAAATGAAATGGAATGTTATATTTTATATATAAAACAAAATAATCACGAATTTGATTGGACTCGTGCGTAACAAAACTTCGGTGAAGCTACAAATAAATAAACTCAATGAAAAATTGTTCCAAACAGTACAGTACATGAAGTATGGGTTACACACATTTCATCTAGGGCTTTTGTTAGAGAAGGTAGAAGTTTCATCACCTGCATGGGGGCAACACATCTTCCATTGGGTTGTTTTTTCAACATATTTTATATCCTGGTAAGAACTTTTAAATTTTCCATCTTGTTCACCTGTTCCTCAATGCTTTCTCTGAAGGAGCAAACTCCAAGCTTACCTTCGGAAACCTACCCTTTAAATCCTTTAAGCACCTCTCAAGATGAACTTCTCCAACAGCAGCAAGAACATGCTCTCTCCCCTAGCAGACATTGTGACCTGAGAAAATGGATTTGCTCGATTTAGAAGCCTCAAGCCAACCCACATTAGCAGGGTCAGGCAGCTCAATCACAACTCCCAAAGTTGAGGCAATTGGGATTGTCATTTAAAAAAGACAACAACTTTTGCTGAAGATCTCACATTTGATTAGAAATATGGTCAAATTATAGTACACAAATTAATACAATCTTAACTTTACAAACCAGTTTTGTAACACCGAGTTAGACTAAAATTTGCTTTCTAAGATGGTATAAGAGCCTATTCTAGTTGGCTTGTTGGGGTTTATCATGTCACCTATCGTCAGACCACTACCAGAACACCTACAAATATCTAGTTTCAAGTTTGAAGTATCTAATTCTTGATGTGAGGAAGTTTGTAGGAAATCCCTTGTCAACTATAGATATGATCAAATTATTGTATATAAATGTGTAACCTAATCTTACAAGTCGGTTTTGTAAGATTGAGTTACACTTGAATTTCACGTTTTTAAGAATTTGTGATTGAAGAAAGAGTACCACGGTTCAATATATGTGGTCCAAGACCTTAAGAATTCCTGGTCGAAGAAAGAGTACCACTGTTTAATATATGCTGTCCAAGTCCTCCAATGGCAACAATATCCCTACCTAGGCAGATGTCACCACTTTCTAGCATTTTTCTAGCTTACAAGTCAAAGTCAACCATCTCACGTTTTAACTCCACCATAAAATACAAGCTTTGACATACTACTAAAGTTTCACATTAACTAATAAATCATCTTCTGGCGTTTCCCGGGCCTTCTTCATTTTTGTATGTAAATCATCAAGTAAATGTCCCAAAAGCTTATATTGAGAATGTGATTTATCACCAACTACAAATACTTGCACTGAATTGCCAACTTCAATCCAACTACAACCTGGCTGCTTCTTTAACCCCTTGTCCTTCATTTTCATTCTGACATTGGCAGCTTCTTTCCATTTCCCTGCTGAAGCATACATATTTGAAAGTAATGAATAGGTGCCAGCATTCTGTGGATCAATTTTCAAAATTTTCTCTGCTACAAGCTTCCCAATATCAGCATTTCCATGTACATTACATCCAGCAAGGAGCGCTCCCCAAACAGTCAGTGAAGCCTCCTCCCCAAGCCCCTCAATGATATTGAAAGCTTCTTTCAACCTACCTGCACGACCACAAAGATCAATCAAACATGCATAGTGATCTTCTCTAAGTTCTATAGATTTGTTTTTCAGAATTTCATCAAAGTATTTAAGTCCTTCCTCAACTAAACCAGTATGACTACAAGCAGTGAGAAGACCAACAAAGGTGACATCATTGGCAGGGACACCTAATTCTTGCATTTCCTTAAACAAATTAATTGCCTCCTTGCCATACCCATGATGCGCATAGGCAGCAATCATACCATTCCAGGATATCAAGTCCCTTTGCCTCAATAGCCCATCATCAAACATCTTCCTAGCAATACGCAACTCACCACATTTTGAGTACATATTTATCAGCGCTGATACCACACATGTGCTATCCTGAAAATTTGTTTTACTTATGATTTGATGAATCTGTTGTCCCTCAGTAAGACCAGCCAAATCACTACAAGCTCCTAAAACGGTCACAAAAGTTCCAGTGTTAGGTTTTAACCCATCGGCAGCCAGCATTTTGTTAAATACCTTCAGTGCTTCTTCACTTAGCCCATGTTGCACATACCCAGTCATCATCGCAGTCCAAGTAATGACATTCTTCACACGCATTACACAGAACAGCTCCTCTGCTCGATTTAACTCCCCATTCTGAATGAAACCCGTGATCATGGTATTCCAAGAAGGCATATTCCTCTCAGGCATCCTCTGAAACAAATCCAGAGCCTCATCCAACCTCCCATTTTGCGCATAGCCAGTGATCATTGCATTCCAAGAAACCACATTCCTATCAGGCATCCGATCAAAGAGTGCACGAGCATCCTCAACCCTCCCATTTTTTGAGAAACCCGCAACCATGGTAGTCCATGAAACCACATCCCTTTCCTTCATCTGATCAAAAAGCCTTTGGGCATCATCAACTCTCCCACATTGCACCAAAGTCGTAATGATTGTATTCCAAGAAACCACATTCCTCTCAGGCATTCTCCTGAACAAGTCCAAAGCCTGCTGGGTGAGGCCATTCCTTGCATACCCATCAATCATTGTGTTCCAAGACACGACATTTCTCAGCGGCATCTCATAAAACAACCTCTCAGCTTCCTTAATTTGGTTATGCCTGATGTACCCATTAACCATGGCTGTCCAAGTGACCACATTCTTTTTGGCATCCAGTCTATCAAACAGCTTCCTGGCTTCCCTGATCATGCCACACTTCAAGTACCCACTTATCATTGTGGTCCACAGACCACTGTCCCTTTCAAGAATTTCGTCGAACACTTTGCGTGCATGGACGATTTTGCCATTTTGGCAGAGTCTAGCTATTAGGAGATTGCAGCGCTTTATGTCCAAGTGAATAGCAACGGTGGATGTTAACCTGATAGTACTAACATTGCTGCTTGGTGATTTGGGAAGGGACAACAAAGTGAATGGTAAATGATATAACACCTTCTTCATGTTTCAATGATAACCCAGATTCTTGTAAAACACCATGTTTTTATTTATTTAAGCATGTAATAACACCTTCAATGTCTGGAAACATGTTAACAAAAATCTGTTGATCAAACAATCCTCGTCAAAGAGGAGCATTGATTTGTGCTTCGATTGCAGAGGGGATGGAGGAAGACAACTTGGTGATTATGGTGTTTGATGAAAAACCAGAATTGGATTGTTAACGTGATTATTTTCCAATTCTACCGTAGTTGCTACCAACATTTTCTTGAAAGAAAGTTTGAGTGTGATTATCTTCCAATTCTACCGTAGCTGCTACCAACGTTCTCTCGAAAGAAAGTTTACTGGGAAAATTTCTCTTCTGCTTTTTATATCAATTCTTAGACTCTTAAGAAAAACCCGTGCATCGTGTTTTTTTTTTTTTTTTTTTATTTTTTTTTTTTGAAA
>Ga0209589_1008918_pt1 | contig 15452 bp, 8 predicted proteins | sample CowpeawhiteBW_FD_187525 | JGI IMG/M metagenome (GOLD analysis project Ga0209589, IMG submission 187525) | Root nodule microbial communities of legume samples collected from California USA - Cow pea white BW (SPAdes) (version 2) | ecosystem: Host-associated > Plants > Roots > Nodule | place: USA... | reverse complement strand
TTTTTTTTTTTTTTGTTTTTTTTTTCTATATTCTATCTAGAGCCACCGTAATTTGGAACACAGGGTGGAAGAAAAAGCTTGGCTTCAGTTTATGTCACTGAGCTTCAGAAAAAAACGTTAATAGAAGAAGTGCACAAGAGAATTCTTTTTAGCATTACCTTCATGATGCAAATCACTTCTTTCACTTTTATGTCTTCCATTAGAGTTCTCTTATAATTAATTAATTAATAATAATAATAATCATGATGATGACTATAATAATACAGCAGAAGGTAAAAGAAAACCAATAGTTAAAAGAGACAAAGTTATTTGTATGATTGTTTGTAACAATTACTTTTTGATCTCGCGGTAATTTTTTTTAGGAGAAGAAAATAAAATTATTTTTAAGTTAGGGAGACAAGAAAGTAGAAATATTTTAATTCTCATATTTTATGCATTATTGAGTTGAAAACAAGTTTTAAGCAAACATGACATTGGATTATCTCCTTAGATATTTTCTTATATTTTATAAACAAAATCTTATTGAAATATGAGGATGTATTATGATAAAAAATAATTGATTTAAAATCAGGATGTTATATAATACATTAAGAGTGAAGAATAAAAAAGATTTAACTTTAATAATTTAATTCATTTTTAAATTATAAAAGGTTAAACTATTAATAAAAAAAAAACTATATGTACACGAGCATTATAAGAATTTATAATTACAATAAAACTTGTAAAGCAGTCTTAAAAATATATAACTAATGAAGCTTACTTAAGTTAAATTAATATTTTATAAAACAGTTCGATAGCACCTTGCATTCAAAATACCCATAAACTCCTGTTCTAAGTAATTCAATCAATTCATTTAGAAAAGAAAAGAAAAACAAGCTTGAAGATATGAAAAATTACAGATACAAAGTGATTAAATTTTACTCTTTTAAAATGAAAAAAAAAAACTTCAAATATTAATAACACTTACTATTATTAATTAAAAACGTCAATGCTTGAGTTGCATTTATATATACACATCGATTGTTGATTTAAAAGAAAATAGTGAGAGGTATACTTTATTCCTTTGATTTGAAACAATGTGGTAACCATCCTAATCACAGCTAGGGACTACCAATCCTAGCCTTCACAAGACTTTAAAAGAGAATAATTGCAGGATTTTTTTATTCAAAGCAAAGCTTCATTAAACTCGAGCTTATAACTCCATTTACCTAAGGCTTCATTTGATGAAAATGAAACAAAAAAAGAGAGCAGAATAGAGAAGAAAAAAAAATCTTAATTACTCATTTTTTCTTATATTTATTTAGATTTTTATTTATTTTAGTTTTTATATATAATTCTGACTCAATTAGTTTTTTATTTTTATAAAAAAAAAACTCAATGTGACCTATTTTATTAAATTGTCGTCAAGACAATTTAAAAATGTATTAGGTCAAAATTTATGATCTCATCTGATTTTGATTTGTGAATCTTCAAAATAGAATAGGGCTCAAATTATACCATATTTAAATTGTATTAATGTTAATTTAATGAAAAATATCATATTGCCTTCTTTTTAGAACTCAATTTAAAAAAATATAAAAATGAAAATGAATAAAAATTTAAATATAAAAACTAAATTATTAATTAAAAGATAATCATAAAAAAATTTATTTAGTTGAAAATAGAGCGATTGTTTATTAATAATATATTTCTTACTTATTTATTATTACTGTTATTATTAAAATAAATAATATTAAAAAATAACCCATAGTGAAACATGTTACACAGATGATTAATGCGTCTGCTCTTCATATCTTTGCCCTGCTCAGAATCTTCAATTACCGCATTTTCTTTTTTTACTCTGTATCAGACCAACTTGTCTCTCTTCTTTCTTTTACTTTCTATTTTGTAAACAGTAAGCTTTAGTGCCTCTTCATCCATCACTAATTTCCTTAGTTGCCTCATCCAGATCTTCCAAACAATTGCATCACTTTTTCTTTTCTTATCTTATTGCCAAATGCTTCTTCTCAGTCACGCCACTAATATGGTTATTTATTTTTAACTTTATAAGAGTATATTTAGACGAATTTATAAAAAAAAAAATTAAAAACAAGAATACAAAACCAATTTAATAATCATGAAAATATTAATTTAATTCAAATCAGCTGAATTTAATGTAAATCAAAATAAGAATTAAAGGAGAAATTCGCCGACAGGGGTAACACTAATTTATATAGGTTAAAAATCAGTGAAAAGGGAAACAAAGAATCGTTATGCATGGACAGGAATCAAAAAGTGATGCAAATATAAATGAAATTAAGTATATAGTTTATTTAAAATCTTAAAATCTTACATTTTCTCTTCTTACATGTCAATTTTAAATGCATAAATCTTAAAATAAAATTAATTGATTGATGTATGCATGTAGAGGGGTGGGACAGTGAAGGGACTAACAAAATTGAGCTTAGTTGATAAGAATGAATGATGTTGGTATCTCACATGAAAGGATGAATTCTCCACACCTAACATACCTGACACACTGAACTTTCTAGTCCTCACCATGCTTCTCTGCTATACTATACTATATACACCAATTCAATTCATGCTGGTCCCTTCTTCCACCTCACCACTAAAATATCCATGCCCAAACACAAAACTAATTTCAATAATTCTTATATCAACTATTATTACAACAAAAACACACACTCTGTACAACTTACAAACAGAGAGAAAAGGATAAATTCAGAGAGTTCTTTTTCACTTACCAAATTATTATTATTATTATTACGAGGAGGATTATATATTTATTAAGTAAAAAAGAAAAAGAAAAAGAAGGTGTTATTATGATGATTACAATCACAAAGGGGCTAAGGGAAGCTGACGAGGAAGTCTGAGACGGACCTGAGAAGCCGGCGATCGGGGCGCCACGCCGTGCCAGCAGATACCTCCCTTGCACACCTCCCGGCTGTCACCGTGGTGCCGGTGAAAGGCGCACGTTGCTTTGCGCGACACGTCCCACGTGAGCGTGGTGAGGAGGATGAGAATGACAGCGGCGGTGGAGACGACCACGAGATAACCGCCGTTGAAGCTGCGGCCGCAGATAAAGGCGTAGGCCTCGAAAGAGGCCATTAGCGCAAGGAAGATGGTGGTGAGGTTCCGCGCCACCACATCAGATATGGCCATCATGAAGAAGAGGAGATGAATGGAAGTAGAAAGGATTTGATGATGAAGATTTTGAATTGAAACCCCTCTTACTCTCTTTTATTTGCCGAAACGGGTCCCTCAATCGCTCTCGGTTTTGCAGCGGTGCCCAATGGAACTCCTACGTGTGCTTCATTTTTTCAACACCAATCATAACCCTCCACGTCTCTTCTTCTCAATTTCTTCCTTCCTCATACTGTTGTAACCTTCATATCGGGAATTTATTGAGGAGTGAGTGAGTGTTATATTCGGCATGTGTGTACTCGCTTTAACACGAATGAATCAAGTACACACAGACCTTCTTTAAACTAGCTAGGTAAGAGGTCATAAATAACATCTTTCTCCACCTTTTATTTAACACATTTACCTATTAAAATATTTACCTATTAAAATCGTTAAAAATTTAAATATGAGTCTAAATCTTACATTAATTAAAAATAAAAAAATATAATATTATGTAAAATTAAAGATTAAGGACGAGTCTAAATCTTACATTAATTAAAAAAAAATTATAACATTATGTAAAAAAAAGACTTATAAACTTATAGTCTTACAATTTTAAATTTTTTAGGTTAAAAATGATATCAATATTTTATGTGATTGAACTTTAATAAAACTCCATCTATAAAACATAACAAAAATTACACTGATTTTTCAAAATTTTATTTTATTATTCTCAATTTAATCTCTATTTAAAAGTAATTCACATAATATTTTATATTATGGTGATTACTAAGAGTAATATCGAAGAACACTGCACTGTACCTTTTGAACACTGCACTTTGATCAGATTTCTCACTTCCCTAAGGGGGCATGCATCTGTAACGTCTTGAGAAGCCACGTAAAAAGTTATGGACACTTTCTTTCTTATCTTTAATGATGGTTAGTTTGGTTTGGGTTACTTTTTTAGACGGGAATTTATAATTCCGAGCATTTGACCGCTGTTAAAGGCTTTTTTAGCGACACTCAACACCACACTATGAATCTCACCCAATCATTACACAAAAATACAGCTATCACTCCAAACCTATTATTACTACTTCTTCTCCAACCTCCTCTTTCCCAGTTTTCGATCAGGGAGAAAGTACGTTGGACGATCAATTTTTTTTCGTATAATTACGAATTTAGTCTCCCAAAATTTTTTAATTTATTTAATTTGGTTTTCAAATTTTTAAAATGTTTAATTTGATATTCTTATTTTATAAAATGGATCAATTTAGTATTATACTTATACCTGATCAATACTATTTCAGTACGGAACCAAACGATCTCAAGAATCCTTTATGTCGAATCTCCTCCTGTTCTTTCCTGGACTCCTCCTGAGTCTCCCTGACTCTGCACTCCGGGAGTGAGGGTACCTGCAGGCACTCCGACGCTCAAGTCAGAAAGTGATTCGATATGAGGCGTAATTGGTTCAGTGAGAAAAACGTACCTTTATCTGTTCACTAGATCTTAATTTATACTAATTTCTTAATGGACCTGTTATTATTATTGGTGGGCCGTTTGTATTCAAGGATCGATTTTTTCCTTTTCCGACTGAGGTTGCACGCATTGGTTTTTTCCTTATTGGCTGAGATTGTTCGTCTGTATCTTTGTTAAAGATCATCTCTTTCCATTCTGAGATTTGTTCGTCGTCTGTACTTTTGTCAAAGATCAGCTCTTTCCTTGTTGGGATTTGGCCGTCTGTACTTCTCAAATATCAACTCCTTCCTTTTCGGGGTTTGTCTGTCTGTACTTTGCCAAATATCAACTCCTTCCTTGTTGGATAAGATTGTACGCTGCTCCTCTGTGCCATAATCCCATATTCTATTTGTCACATCATTGGGCTGGGATGTACACGACCAAAAGGGGTCGGGCTGGCCATCACACTTATTGGGTCCTCTGTGTTGTGTTGGAGAAAAGGTGAAAAGCAGGTACCCCATTGACTGAGCCACAACGAATGTGCCTCATACTTGGACCGGGGTGATCCCGGCCATTTCTGTCTTATTGGGCCGGGATGTACCCGGCCATACACCAACAATACTGAATATACTTGATCAAAGGCACATCAACATAGAGACTAAAACAATGTTAATTACACTCAACAAACAAACCAATCCCATTAACAATTTCACCCTTGTTTCTATTGCAGAGTGACAACTCACGCGTATACAAACGGCGTTAACCGGAATATAACGAAAAATACTAAATTAAACCACTTTAAAAAATTAAGAGTACCAAATTGAACCATCCAAAAATTCAGAACCAGATTGAACATTCCAAAAATTCAAGGACTAATTATACCTTCTTTTTTTTACTAATATTTTACTCAATCCATTTTCTTCTCTACTTAAAAGAACTAACCGATTTTGTTTTAGCCAAATAACATTTTAAAATATTAAAAAAAAGAAATCCTTTTTGATCTGATTTTTTAATTTCCGTCAAAATAACTATTTTTTTTAAAAGAATCAAAATAATTGTTTTTTCAACAAATCAATGTCTCATTAATTCTATATGACTGAATCTTAGATACATTCATTGTCAATGATAACTCTTATATAAGTAGTAATAATGTGTAAAACGATAGATTAATAATCTTCTTGATTTGTAGAAAAAACAAAAAGTGAAGTTGTTTGACAACCAAATAGTATGGACGTGAGTTTGATTACACTTATTTTTGTTTTATTATAGACCACTTTAATTTTAGGTTGGTATGATTTCTAAACTCAATTATTATGAGGTTATATTACATGTTTATAGTCTCAGTGAAAGATTTATATACATTTTTTATTTAATATGATATTCACATGTCTAATTTTATTGAGTCTTCTTGAAACCTTTGTGAGGTGAAACTGTATCACAATTAGAGTTTAACTATATTAAAACTTTATTGTTTACTGGAAAAAAAAAATTTAACTATAAATGTTTGTGTCATGGAAACATCTAAAACTACAAATCATAACTGAAATTAAATGTTAATTAAAGAATTACACTCATATGACTAGCGTGAGTGCAAGTGAACTATTTTAGGTGTTAATTCTTTACACAATTATTTACGTTAAACTCATTCTATGATAACTACTTAATCTGAAAGTTAATTTTCATTTTCGGATTTTACAATCCTAGAAAGTTTCTTTTAGGTGGTGCTGACAGAAATTTATGGAGGTGCAGAAAGGACCTGGCTTGTTCTAAATAGAAGCATAGCAGGCGTAACTTTGAAGCCCAACAAGAAAGTGAAAGAATTGGATTGAATTTAAGTTCACTAAAATAAATAAATGTATGTTGTATTGTACTCAAATTAATACGAAGTGATTAATTAACAAAATACGTATCTGAGTGACTGCTTCCAATAACATGTCAAGTCACTGAAAACGAATTAATTCAGTGATGCTCTATTACTTATACTAAAATCAATAAATATATGTCAAGAAACCACCTAACAGAAAACATAAATGCTACCTAATTTACCAATTAAGTTTAATATTTTTTTGTTAAAAAAAAATCAGATGAAAAAGACCTAACCATTCAAATAATTATATGTTGAATCAATTTTTTTTTTTCGCGTGTTAGAGTGCTTGAAGAATTCTGATTTTTGTTTTATTTGACATCGCTTCAGTTACTCTTTTATAATTACATATTTATGTGTTTTCTAATCTTTAATTGATTGATAATTGATTTTTGATAGTAGCTTTATTACAACAGTTAAATTAATAATTAACCGTAATCATCTTAATCAAACATTTGCAGGCATGCTATCATGAAGTTCAGTTATAGAGATCAATTTAAAAGTACTTCCAAATTTATTTAGCTCTTAAATAAATATGTATGTTTACTGTGTGGGAGGGAGGGGAAAAAATGTAAAATAGAAAACTGTACAATTATTATTAATCAATATATATATATATATATATATTATATTATATATATATATATATATATATATAATAAAATATATATATATATATATATATATATATATATATATATATATATATATATAGACTTACAATAGATAATTATTAATTTGCTTAAAGATGGTACCTCCATTTAACAAATATTTACTTTTTATTTTTATTTTTCACATCTATTTTCATCGGATTATGTAATTAAACACATCAATTATTTATCTTTTTCTTGTTTTTATATCTGTATGTATCTATATCCTACAGGTTGAACCAATAATTTTTTTATAACTTTTTCATAAAATAATAAAGGATTCTGGACGTGATCTAAAATTAATTCCATACAATACCCACTCTTAACATATTTGAAATATCTATTATATACAAAATAAAAGAAATAAGACGCAGAATATGTTTTTAAATTCAATGAATAAAATATTGATATGCATCTAATTATACAGATTGGAAATAACGTTTAATAAAAAAGTCAGGATGGCCGAGTGGTCTAAGGCGCCAGACTCAAGTTCTGGTCCTCTATCGAGGGCGTGGGTTCAAATCCCACTTCTGACACTTTATTTTGCTCTACTTTGTAGATTTCAAATTAGGCCCATGGGTTTGTAAGGTGATGTCTCTATCGTTGTTGTTCCGTACAATAATTTAGGCCCAAGTTGACACTGAATCAAAAGTATTAAGAGGCCTCGCCCAATTTCTCCAAATGAGATATTGTTCACCTCCATATACCTCCTTATGTTTCTTCATGCACACCCATATAAAAAAGAAACTTTCCAATCTGTGATTTTTACATTGTACAATTTAAAAGTCAAAACTAACTTCAGAGTAGTGACAGAAATGTGGTAATATGTTTAGCAATTTTTTTTTTCAACTTTAGTTAGGTTGAATTCCACTTAATTTCTTAATAAAAATCCGAGTGCAGTATTATTAAGAGTAGGGTGGATTGCAATGTTGAACACCTATTTTCTCATAGGAAAATTCAAGACAGTTTCTTTCTCCCCTACCATAAATTTCTTCTTGCACCTCGCACAAAATAAGCTTATCATTTTATCTTCCGAAAATAAAAAACGACTTTCAGTTCTTTTTAAATTCATATCACCTAATGCAAAAAGGATAAAACATAAATGTCTTTTTTATGTAAAGATGTAGGGAGAAAATCACCATATAATGATACAATAAATCCAAAAACACATGCAATTTTTGCCCCCAAAAACAGAATGCACCATTTTAACAAGAAAACCCAATTATGACCATTTGTATAATCCCTTTGGATGTATGATATGCCAATTTCAACCACTAAATTGAGTGTGCCAAAAGTCAAACCATTTCATTATATTAGTTAAAAGTTTTATTAGTTACATAAATAAAGAGCCTTCATATTTTGGCAATCCGTAACAAAAAAAAAACCATTTGATAACTAATTATATTAACACTTTAGTTAAGTTTTTTTTTTTAATTGAAACATGTATGATTATAGTATTAAAATAAAGTTTCAGGTGGGTGTTTATTTAATAAAAGATGTATAGATATAATTTTTCATAAATAAAATAAGACAATAATTGAAAAGAAAAACTAACGAGAAAATTAATCGCACTTTCAACAGATATACTAATTTTTTCATATTAAAAAAATGTAAAAGTGTCTTGCTTTATATATTTTACAGAAAGAATTATAGTTTTTTCTTGCATATTCTGCAGACGGCAGAAACAAATTGAATAATGGTGTTTACTAAAACAATAAAGGATAATATAAACTATTCAATGCTTGCTATATATGTCTTTGTTATGAAGTCCCAATGCTTAACTACTGATAGTAGGTGTAAATTATGAAAAATAAATAAAATATTTGGTAGTCCCTATGAAGTTGAAATATAAAAAGGGATAAGATGTAGAAGAAGCACCAACCACAGGACAATGAATTGGGTGATCCAAAAATCCGATGACAGAATCAAATTGTTTCAGATATCAGATTCATAAACGCTTGTTCCAGAAGATTGCAAGATTACGTCACTGAAGGCCAAACCAAACTGTGGCCACTACCACACCACTTTCTTCTTAATGGATTCAAGGAAATTTGTATAAAGGTTGCTCAATAAATAGACTGTGGGTCAGATCAGGCCAAGTAGTATTTATTTATTTTTAAATATTTTCACCTAATGAAGATTTAAAACCTTGTAATATTTTAAACATATATTAGTATATGATATTTGAAATAGATTTTAATAATAATATATTATATTTAATAAAGTAGATTCGTCACACTTAATTTTCTTTGAATAATGTCAGTCCCGACAATTTTAGTTAATTTTATCTTATTGAAATCACTCAAAATCATTTCGGACAAGAGCCTTTGGGTATCTTGGTACCATTTATATTATTTTTGTTTTATATACTTCTATACATACACTTGGCATGAAATGTCAAATTATTGATAAGGAAAGAGAGAGGAACAACGTTGAGAAGTGAAAGTTCAGAAAACATCAGCAATTAATCTTGTGACGCTAGTAGCATAGTGAAAGTAGAACTGTAAATGAATGCATAGCCCAGAACGCAAAGAATTATGCAGTATATATACCTATTAAACTAAACAAGAAAGCTACAAAGGAAAAAGATAAATGAAATGTCCCACTCCCTATTTATCTATCTTCACCATTTACCAACAATAACCATAGCTACAACATCGGATTCTTCTTTTCGGCACAAGAAAACAAAACAGTTGTAACTTGTAAGGTGGTGGAGTTCCATCAATGGAGGTATTTAAAATGACCCGCATGCTTGTGAGTTGTGATCATGGTTGGTGCTTGTGGGCCCTGCTGAACTCACGTGGGCCACGAGGACATAGTAAACCAGACAAGTGATGGATAGGATCCCAACACTTTTCTAGGCATAAAAACATGGGTTGATGATGGGTGTAATGTTTAGAAAAGTGTAATGTTTAGAGAAATGGTGAAGGAGGAAGTAGTTACTATAAGTGGCACAAGAGCCAAAGAGCAATGGTGATACTGACAAAACCAGCAATGGCTTGAGATTCCTTCACATGTGTACCTGCTGACCATGATAATTCACTTTGATCCATGGCACCTCCTACATACACCATTGTGCCATTGTTAAGTTGCGGTGACTCAGAAGAAGAACCACTGCTATCTGATCTTGGGTTTTGCCCCTGCCACGATTTCTGACTGCAAATCCAGAATAAGGATTATAAGATAAACAAACTTGTGCACATTAGTTCGAAGATAAAAAGTGAAAATGAGAAAGGGATCAACATGTGATTCCAAACATTATTGAGTACCAGTTGTCGTTTATTTAATTGTGAACTAGATAACAGGACTGCCTTATTTTGTGTTCTGCCAAAAGATGAGTGATCATCATGTACATTAAATTAAGTGATATCATCCTAAATTCAACTCATTGAGATTCGACTTTCATCAAAGTATGGTCCCCTGCCTCTCAACTCAATGTTTAATTATTTTAAACACTTAAAGGTATGTTACCATTATTGTACTAGTAATTCTTTCTAACATGTTATGGTACCTGCTTAGTGCTGAGTAGATTGTCTGAAATATGGTTATAGTTTTCATTATCATAACTCCTACTTCCGACAAATGAAGTGATATTTCAACCAAATGTTAACTTCAAGTGGACAAGAAGAGTAAGATTTCATTATCTTTTAATTTGGAGTTTCCAGAGATAAATTAAGTATATGTACTCCGTACTATTTGATGTCACATACTATACCTAAACATATTTCTAAATCACATAACTTACATATTTTAATTCTAATTCAATATAAAAAGGATTTATTAATTAATATTATATATAGTAAATAGCTTCTCCTTCTTTATTAGTCTACCGAAACGCTCATCTCCCTATGACTGTACAAAAACACAGCTACTTTGTCGTTTTCCAAGTGAAAAGTAGTAACACAGAATAAATAATAGAAACACAGCAGAAAATGCGTGAAACACCACCCAACACAACGTTCATATTTCACGTGAAAGACGAAATTACCCTTGTGTGAAAAGCAAGATTAAAATTACCTGGGGTTATCATTAGGGGAAGGGCAGAAAGTGATGGTGTAATCCGCAGAGGGTGCACATGTAAAAGTGCTGGTCTTGTCATCATACGCGTAGCTGTACGCGCGTGGGCAAGCGCTCTTGAAAATCTGCGAATATGCCGTAGGCTTGCAAGTGTTGGGAGACCCATACGCGCCTTTGCAGCAATACTGCGGGGACCCGAACGCCTGACACGCACTCCTACACGCCATGCTCTGTTTTCCATCCACGCTTGTAACCCTAAGCTCCGAAGGGCACGTGCCGTTGAGGTCCCCAACGCACCCCGTGCTGGTGCAGTTATCACCGGAGCCACCACGAGGAGTCACCAGCATCGGAACGTTGTAACCGTCCACTAGGCTCACGTCGAAGAAATCAAGACCTCTGTCACCGTTGAGTGTGAACTCGGCCAAGGTCGCTGGCGGCGAGGCACCGTTGCCCGCACATTCAATCGTGCCGGAGCCACAATCGCCCGTGAGGCAGGAGAATTTTCCAGCGGAGTCTTGCGTGCAGAGAGTGCGGCCCCATAAACGGCCACCCCAAGAGGTTGGAGCGGTGATGGTTTTGGCCTCTCCGGTTTGTAGAAGGAAACCGGTTGTTGGAAGCGCCGCGATTCCTGCGTTTGAGAGAATGCCTGGCCACACTGAATAGTCGCATTTGTTAACCACGGTGAAGGTTGTGGTTGATACTGCACCTGCACCAGCACCAAAATTTGTTACAGTTTAATTTCATAGTTTCCGTTGCCTAGTTACTTGTGAATTTGTTGGTGAGTTATTTACCTGATGCTAATAGATGAAGTGTTAGTAAAAATTGAAGTGATAGTTTGAGCTGATCCATGATAAGAGAATTGAATCTTGGGCGTGGTTAGATACTCTAAAAATTAAAGAACGAAATAATAAAAAATAAGAAGTTATGAAAATGCTTCTACTCTGGTATTTCTGAAATGAAAGTCGGAAGGGACGAGGATGGGGATATTTATATGGGAATAATGCTGAGTTTATAGAATTTGTTTTGTAAAATGATCAAAATGAATTATGATTATTAAAAGACAAAAACGTACAGAAAATGTTTCATCGTTCCCTCCAAACAAATGATTTTACTTGGATTTTCTTTCGGTGGACCCATCACCTTCTGGGGAGCACTAACGTTGTAAAAGGTAAACATGGCTGAGTAAGAATGTTTCGTAACATGTATTTTCCTTATAATTACATTACAAACATTTCCTCCTAAAATAATTACAAAAACGTGTACATTTTCAGTTGAGTGTTAGAATTTAGAACGAAATTAGCATGTTTACATACACTTTTTTTCTGTGAATTTTCAAGTAAAGTTGTGATGTTATTTATACGTTTTTAACCTTCTATATGACCGTTTTAGCTCCTGAAGACGTGTTTCCAAACACACTTCAATTATAGTAGACTAGGAAATTGATGAGTAAAATAATGAATTATTTAAAACAAAAAAATCACATTCCTCGGTTTTTCCATTATAGAAAATCAATCTTAGGTGAGAATAATCACATTAATATGTGTTATATATATAATCTATATTATTAATTATTATTAATAAAGAGTTTTTATTCATTTAATTTCCTGATCATTATCGTTGACGGTCATGAGAAAAAAATAAGGTTTGTTTTACTTTGATAGTTGAAAATAGTAAAATATTGAAACGGTAATGGACAGAACAAATATTAGAATAACGTTGTAAATTCATTTTAAATTGTTCCCAGAAGAGATTGTGATTGTGGACAGTCAATTCTAACAATATATCATACCAACGCTTGTTGATCTTAGAAGGAAGTTTATTTTTAAAATTTGAATTTTGTAAATAAAAATATTAACAGTATATCAACTACACCTCCTGTAATAATAAATTCATTTCATTCAATTCAAAATTCAAAATACACTTGTTACATTTTATAGGATTCATCAGAATACCTGTCCAAATCGTCGTAAAATGAAAGAGAAATTATCTTTGACATAATTTTTGTTTTAGTTTCTAAAAGAATGAAAAATTATTAAAAACATTCTTTTAAATAAAAAACAATTTGAATTTGAGATACAAATACTAGTAACATTTTCAGTTCACTGTCTAAATAAATAATGAGAGTTCTTTTATCATTTTTTTTATGCGTATTCATTGCTAATTTACACTTGGTTTGTACTAATTAGCTTATATTAATATGCTGTCTAATTCAACTCAATCACGTCATAAGAGTTGAGAGGAAGAAATGTGGCAGCCACGATACAATTACCACAAGCTTCAAGGACAAGAAAGTATATGGATTTTAAGCTTTCGTTTTTAAATAAGATCATTCAAGTTTATTAAATTATATATTTTTTAAAATTAAATATTTAATTATCATTTAATACAAATTTTGTTTTAATATTAAATAATATTTAATAAGTTAAAAAGTATAGTTTAATAAGTTATTTTTTAATAATAGTCCACAAATTGTTTAAATGACCTTCATAAATATATTTTTTTGGGTATAAGGTGATGTTAGTTTTTTATAATTTATATTGATATTAAATTATATTTTTTAACATTGTTTGTCAGGATTTTTTTTTTTACATTAATTTAAAAGTTGACTTAATTAACGTGTGTTTGGATTGAAGACGAACAACAAGAAGAGATCCATGAAAAAAAAAAATGGTCAGAGCACTTTATCTCCCTTCTCTTTTTTCTGAAGGTTCTTTATTTGATCATATAAAGTAATCTACCTTTTTAATAATAAAAAGATAAAATATAAAGTATATTAGTCAATAAGACAAGAATGACCTCATCTTGTCACATTCTGCATCCAATTAGCTCCACAAATTTCTGTATTCTTTTAATTTCAGAAGTTTTCATGCGTTTAAAAGCTCACTGGACATTTTACATGCGGGAACCAACATGCACTACTTTCTTTTTAGAACAGTACTTTTTTGTATTCTATTTTTCAAATAGTTAATTAATAATTTGTTTTATCTCTTTTTCTCATGAAATACGTTGTATTTATTTCTGGTTAATTTACATTTTAAAAGTAAGAATTAATGTATACCATAAAATATATTTCAACTAAAACCTTTCTTTTCAATTTCACAATTTAACCAAATTTAGTAGAAAAATAATATATCATTTTAACAAATTAGTTCATTTGATTGTGTTTCATATATTATCGAGTCCAATTGGATCAAATGCAAACTTAAAACAATTAACTCTATAAAATACTTAACATTAAATAAGGATACACATGAGTATTTGAAGGTTTCGTAGAGGCTATGTTCACTTCAAAATATTGATTTGAGGATGAGTGAGAACATCAATATGAGTGAATTAGAGAATAAAATGTATGTTATTATTATTTTTTTAAATATTTGAGTTTGAAAGTAAGTAGACTTAGAGGTAAAGTTTTTGAGTTATTTGAATGATATGATAGGTAAAAAGTAAAGTTTTAATATATTAAAATGTAAAATTAAAATTTTGTCCTTATAATTAAAATTAATATATTTTTATTTTTATTAACATTAATATAATAATTATTATTAATATTACTTTTATTATTATTATTATTTAATATTATTATTAAATTTGGATTAAATATATTTTTGTTTTCATGGGATTGGTTCCAACCAAACCGAACCAATTCCTTTGTATTCATAAAATTGTCGCTCGATGTTAAATAAAGGGTAAACTGGTCTTTCATTACATAATCTCTCAAATATGTTTTGATTAGGTTAGATGATAAAATTGGTACATCTCACAAATTATTGTTTTCACTCGCTCTAGAATCAAGGCTAACGAATGTAATAATCATCTCATATTCCATCTTACCATTTCCTTTGAAACATTAAATTATCTTAAGCAAAGAGAGCATAAAAGTTATAAATTTATTTTTCTTCTCAAAAAGTAAATCACTAATATACTTTTTTCTTCTTCATTTGATCTTACACAATTTTAAGCAGGGGTAGTAAAGTGGGCGGATTTGGCTTACTGGTACACAGGTCCATAGTAAAAAGCATTGGGGCAGGGGGCTTCTCCCTGCACCCCCAACCCTTTCTCCTGTACCCCCAAAACTTTATATATTTCCAGTTTTGCCCATAGTAAAAAGGTAACGAAGAAAGAGAAAACACAGTAAAATCTCCTGCATCCCAATCAAAACTACCCTGACGCTCTGCACCCCAAAACAAACCCATATAAAACGGAATACACATTCCGTTTCTTTTTTGTTGAAACGGATTGTGAAATCCGGTGGAGGATGAAACAGAATACACATTTCGTTTCTTCTTTTTTTTTTTTGATTTTTACAGAAACGGATTATGAAATCCGTGGCTTTAGGGCAG
>Ga0209589_1008917_pt1 | contig 15456 bp, 6 predicted proteins | sample CowpeawhiteBW_FD_187525 | JGI IMG/M metagenome (GOLD analysis project Ga0209589, IMG submission 187525) | Root nodule microbial communities of legume samples collected from California USA - Cow pea white BW (SPAdes) (version 2) | ecosystem: Host-associated > Plants > Roots > Nodule | place: USA... | reverse complement strand
TTTTTTTTTTTTGAATATATATATATATATATATATATATATATATATATATATATATATATATGATTTATATGATTTATATTTTAAAATTATATATATTATTATATTATTTAAATTAATTTTAGTAATAAGTTTTCTTAAAATTTGTAAAACCATGTACACTGTCCCTCTTTTTTCTTCTTTCTTTCGTTTTTCTTTTTTTATATCTTCGTCTCTTTCTCACAATTTTTTTTTTAGTAAGTTGGTTTCTTTATTATTTTTTAAAGGAATTTGTTTTTCTTTTGCATATGATAAATGTTTCTAATGTGTACTACTGAGTAGTGATAAATTTATTTATTTTTATATAGGTGAAAGGTGATTGTCATATTTTTTTGGATTCTACTATTACGTGGGTTTGTTTTGAATAAACAAATGAATAGAGGAAATAAATATATATTTTTAATTAAAAAAAATATTTTATATAAAAAAATCTAATTTGACACTTTTAAATTTTTTGTCCAAATTCCACACTTGTTCATAACAAAGACTGTTTTAAATAGTAATAGTTTTTATTTTATAAAATGATATCTAACTTAATAATAACTAATTATTTTCATCTCTAATTACTTTTTAATAATTTGTATCGAATCCAAAGTTTAATTTGTGATAAAGTTATTTTGTTTCTTAAAGTTTTGAAATAGACTTGACCTATCTTTCAATAGGAAACTAATGAGGAAAAAACTATATTGTAAAAAATTATGACGCATAAAATTCCAAATAATTTTTATTTAAAAATTAGATAGATTAAGTTTTATAAGGTTAAAATTCAATTTGTTTATATACCATGAACTTATTTTTTAAAGCATAATACGACAAGCAAGCTAATTTATTTAAAAGTCCATTTTATAATAAGACTTTTAAGTAGGAACATATGTATCTTTCAATAAATCTACTATCATTACTTTATATATAAGTCAACACGTTTAATTTTTAAACAAAAATAGATATATGATTTATGTAACATATAAAAAAATTAATACAATAATTTTACAAAAGATATTTATAATTAAATAAATCGTCTTATTAGGTATAATTTTTTTATAAGAACTAAATATGTAATTTTTTATCAAATTTAATTTCTTAAAAACTTTAAAGGAATTGGTGCTCACTGGTGCAAAAATGATGACATTCTTTAAAAATTGTTGTCTAATTGAATTGGTGACTTTAAAAAAAAAAAAAACATGAACTATATGACGACAATTAAGTGGGAACTGTTGTCATTCCAGTTCCATGACTATAAACATATAGTTCGTTTTTTAGGTTTTTTTTTTTCATTTTTCTTTGAGCACCACTAAACTAAATGAAAGAAAAAATTATTCGTTCCTATAGATTGTGGCATTTCTGATCTCATTCTTGCCTTCATCTTCATCTTCAACAAAATAAAATATAAATAAAAAATATAATAAATTTATAGTAAAGGTAGGAGATTAGAAGATGAGATGAATGAAGGGATGACAATAAATAAAAAAAATGAGTGTGAGTTAAGAAAGAATAATGTAAATAAAAAAATGAGTGTGGATAAATGTGATGTATGTGAATTAAGGAGACGAATATAGTTGAAGAAGATAAATGTAAATAAAAGAGATAAGTGAGAAAAAATTTACATAAAAATCGAGAGAGGAAAACATTAAATAAGAAAATTTGACACACACACATATAATGTTAAGGGCTGCCTCACTGTTGGGCCTAAAGGGCTGGCCCATAGGGTGTCAAGACCCCTAAAGCAGCCAAAGGTCCCTCAACTGCGAGGCATTCTGAAAAACCAGTGCCCTAACTCGTCTTTTTTCTCTCCACAAAACCTCTGCTAGGGTTTCGAAGTATGCTCAGATTCGCGTTCAACTTGACATTGGTTTGGCTCACGTAAGTGTTCTTTAACTCCTATTTTCCTCTCTAGTCTAGTTTCGTGGTCACTGTTGGGGTTTCCATAATAACCCTGTTTCTATTCACTGTTTCCAGTTTTGCAAGTCTGGTTCTAGAGCCGTTGTGCTTCGTGGTTCAGTGTCGAAGTCTCGTATAACCCCTTTCCAGGTAAGGGAAGCTAGGATTGTCTGTGTGGTTTAAGTTTTGGTTGTCCTGCTGTTATTTTTACGATTCTATGGTTGGTGTGATTTCGTGAATGCATGAAATGCTTTGGCATGTTGGTTGGAATCTGTGTTTGTGGCAGCGTAAGAAAACAGTGGCGAGAAACTGACGAACTCGCCCAAGCGAGCCTGTTTTGCCCCGGGCGAGACTTGCAGAAAACGAGTTAGGTTCACCTTCGAGCTCTCGCTCAGGCGGAGAACTCTTTTTTGAGCGAGGCAATGTCTCGCTCAGGCGAGAGGGGCTCGCCTAAGCGAGACCGTGTGGGGATCTTGACTTGTCGTTGCATTTTAGCCCAAGCGAGGGGGGGTTTCGCTTTTGGGCGAGGGATGGTCTCGCTTAGGCGAGAGGGGCTCGCCTAAGCGAGAACTTGCGTAATTTACACTTTTCGCTGTTTGAAGTCTCGCCTAAGCGAGGGCTTTTCGCCTGAGCAAAAGGACTCGTTCGCCTAGGCGAGGGTTCTTGGTTTGAGCGAGACCTAGCTTGGGTTCTTATTGTTCTCTATTTCATGAATGTTGTTGGTTGTTGATTGGCTGGGTAAATGATTTATAATATATAAGGGGGTGGATATGCATGTACCGTGAATGTTATAGGTGTGAACTAATGAATTGGTAATGAGCTTGGCATGAGATATGATTGATGGTTGGTCATGTATACTAAATGACATGTTAATGGAATGCATAGGAACTTCATGATTGGTTGGTTATGTATAAGTAAGGCTTGCGTAGGACGTAATCCCATGACCCTTGTAGTGGGGCTCGTGGTGGTGCCTCATCATATGGACATAATTCCGTGGGCCCTCCTAAGGGGAGTTCACGGTGGTGCCTCAGTTATCGGACTTAATTCCATGAACCTCGGGGTGAGAGTTCATGGTGGTTCCCCAACATAAGGACGTAATTCCACGGGGGGTATCGTGGTGGTGCCTCAAGGCCAGGACGTAATTCCACGGAGGTCTCGTGGTGGTGCCTCATGTAAGGATGTAATTCCGCGAAGGCCTCGTGGTGATGCCTCACTGCTAGGACGTAATTCCACAGTTTGGTGGTGGTGCCTCATTTTACATATTCGGATAGTCAAGTCTAAAAGCCCTAAGTGGTTTGGGTATATCATGTGTGGATGTCTGTTAATTATGTTTGGTTTTGAATTTACCTGCTGAGTGTTATAATGTAAGGATATGTTACACTAGCTTACCCTTTTGCTTGTTTATATGATTGTGTGTGGTTTCTTCCTTTGCGATGATCATCAACCTTGTTGATGTGAGCAGATGTGAGAACCTCTGGCAGTGGTAATAATAGAGATGCTACGGTTTAATGATATCATGGACGACTATCAGGCTCACAATGGGGGCCTCAGCGTTTGGAGTTTAGTAGTAATAGTAGTTTCTCTCGCTCTTGGTGAGTTTTTGTACCTAGTTTAGGCCGGTGGAGCCTCTTCCTTTTGTTATGGATATGTTGGAGTACTGTGTACGTCATATTCCGTTTTTCCGCACTCTTTGAATATTTAATATATGTGACGTTTATTTAAATTGGAATTATCTATTTAAAATGGGATGTTACATTCACTATAAAGTAAACTCTAAACAAACACTAAAAATATATCTATTTACTATTTACTAAAACAAGTTAAATATAATTAATGTTTCTTAGCGTTGACAAAAGTCAACCAATTAACATCCAATATTATGTGAATTCTATTAACATTCAATATTAAGTGAATTTTATTAGCGTTAGTTCAATATTAACATGAATATTTAGTTCTTAAAAAATTAAAAATAGCTAACATTAACCTAGAGTTCGCTAAGGAACTCTATCAAGAATTATTTAAAAAATAACAATATTTGTTTTATTGTTAGCCCTAGTCGGCAATGATAATTGAATTGGGAGCGTAGGTACATTCAGTTCAAACAAGTTTCTCATAATTGGCCATCAAATGGGAAAGTTTGAAGTGTCCACACACGCATAAACACCGCCTATTAACGTGTAACAAAATCAAAATTAAATTTCCATTGTCAAAGATTTATCTCATAAATGAATCTTACTAGAAATTGATAACACTAATGCACATTACTCAAAAGATGCTTAGTGCATGCACACTGTCATAAACCCTAATTTAATGAAAAAATTGTTTGATATTTGAATCAAGCCATAGCTATATATCACCAACTTGGTCACTGGCCAATCTAAGTCATCACTTCCATCAAATTCCTTGTCACAATTATGTGATATTAATTCCAGGATTTCCCAAAGGGAAAATCCAAACTTGTTGCTTTCAATTGCACATGCTTCCAAATAAATGTCCTCAATCCACAATAGATACGTATCATCTATCCCTATCTAATAATCTATACATATAACTTTGTTTCTGTAATTATATTTAATTAAATTGTTAAATTATTTTTAAAAATTGACTTTCAAACAAAAATATTTATGCAAACTATCATTCTTTATCAAAGTGATGCAAAACATCATTTTCAACAAATGACGTGTGAAAGTTATATCATGGTTTATTGTAAAAAAGTTTGTTTGTCATAAAAACATTTCGTATGTCTTTTGTTTCGAAGAATGTTGTATATGATATTTATAAAGTAAAAAAGTGAAATATATATGTATATAGTTTAAAGACGAAATATAAATTTTAAAAGTTTAAATATGTTTTTAGTTGTTAAACTTTGATGTAAGGCCCTATTATTCTTATGTCTTTAACAAAAAGGGCTGCCCCAAAAATCTGATGGGCCTAAGAGCTGACCCAAAGTATAAAGTTGAACCCTAGTCTGCCTTAACATTTCCACTTCACTCTTTCAAAAAAAAATCAGTCGTCACCTTACTCTTCACCCACAGGACGCTCTGTTAGGGTTTGCTCTAGGTCTTCTTCGAGCTAACTCACACCAGTGTCTATTCCACCTTATTGACCATCCTAGGGACAGTTTTGCTCACTGTGTGCGTGTCGGAGCGTTCCGCTAGCTTGTTTTCCAGGTACGGGAAGCTAGGGTCCGCCCTTTTCTTTTGAGTAATATTGATTGTGCCTCTGTTTTACCGTTTGGATATGTTTGGTATGTTATATGAACTGGGGTATGATGATTTTGTGCCATTGGTGATATGTTGAGTGTAAATGCACGAGAGAACAAAGGTGAGCTCTGGTTTTCTCGCCCAAGCGAGCTTGTCTTGCCTAGGCGAGATCAATAGAGGCTCGCCCAAGATGTTTCACGCGAGCGGTCGCTCAGGCGACCCACGTTACTCCTGAGCGAGCGAGCATCTCGCCCAAGCGAGATCTCGCTTGAGCTACTGTTCCCCTTTTTCGAGCCCTCGCCTAGGCGAAGGAGGCTCGCCTGAGCGAGAGTCTCTCGCCTGAGCGAGACCCTTCAGCCTGAGCGAGGTGTTGGGCGAGGCAGTGCGAGGTGTGATTGCTTTCTTGGCTTTGTATGGGTAATGCTTGCCTGGTTTTAAGTATTGTGCTGAAAGTTTGAGATGAATGAGTATGAATGAGTGGTGCAAGTCATGCATTGTGAATAATGGGTTGATATGAGTTTAGCATGAGATTTTTAATGAAATGATTGGTATTAAAGAGGCATGATAACGAGATGAGTTGGAAATCCTTTATGCATGAATGGTTTATGATGAGTTGGAAATGGGTTGGGCCTGGAACATGAAAGGCGTTGGCTTTAAAGGTTGGTACAATTAACGTATACATGCATGGTGAATATTATTTGGTTGTGTGATTATGTTTGGTCTGTGTCAGTGCGTAATTCTTTGGAGTCTTTAGGTGAGACTTTCAGGGTCGCGCTTCAGTGGTCGGGACGTAATTCCATGGCCCCTGTTAGTGGGAGTCCATGGTGGTACCCCATCTGTATAACTAGGTAAGGATTCAAGGTAAGGTTGCATCCTGACACTCTAAGGAGTCAGTTAGTCTCACCTAAAGCGGACTGACTCCTGTGGTGAGAGTAGCAGAAGGCCTGAAATTCATTAAGGGCTAACCTTGTGGTGAAGGAAATTGATTCATCGTAACACTTGTAACACATAGCTCGGGGGTGAGCAGAGGTATCCACCACAAGTGCGGGCATCCGCTGAATCCGACAAGGTTATACGTATTCGGATGAATCGATTCGCGTCTTAGTGTATTGCCTGAGAAGTCATAACATGCTTGGTTGATATGTGTATATGGTATGGTGAATATATTTTGATTGTATGGATGAAATCTTTTGTGCTCTAGCTTACCCTACTTTCTTTGTTGTGTATTCTGTTGTGTGGTACTCTCTTTTGCGATGATCATCAACTTGTTGGTGTGAGCAGATGCGAGGAACACCCGTGGGCAATAGGGAGGTGGTGATTCCGCTGCATAGTCTGCGTGGACTAGTTTATAATTCTGTTATGAGTTTCTTTGGGGCTATGACCCATGTATTTGTTCGTCCTTAGATTTATATACTTTTGGTTGAACTCTTTACCTAGTTTTCTTTTGGGCATTGTGTGTGCCTGGGTTGTAAGGAGTTGAGTTTGAAACTCCCAAACTGCGCTATTATGTTATCTTTCTTGTGACGCTTCCTTTAATTTCGTGTATTAAATTAAATGGGGTGTTACATTTAACGTGAAATTCAAATTCATCTTTGTTTAAAATTTTGATACATTTTAGTTCCCAGACTTTAAAAATGAATTAATATAGTCTTTTTAACCTAATTACATTAATTTTTTTAATATATCCAATATATTTCATGATAACATTTGAGTTGTTTACACATGTTCTCGTTTCAATGTTAATTAGAATCACGTTTAGCACATCAAAAAATTTAATGTAATTAGGTTAAAATGATTTTATTCATTTCTAAAATTTGAGGAAAAATATATATCAAAATTTTAGACAGAAACAAATTTTAATTTCATATTAAGATATATGAACTCAATGGCGGACCTTGGTTGGGACAAAAGGGAGTCATGGCTCCCCCAAGCTTTTAATTATATATATATATATAATTTATATTATTTTTATTAAGTTATATATATATATTTATTGTTTAAAAAGTAAAATAAAAATTAATTTGATGGATTAATAACTGGATTAAAGAGATTAAGGTTTTATATCTAGTTATAAGGTTTATCCACAACAAGTCATAAAAAAGTATGAAATAAAAGAAAGACAGATTAGGAAAAAGAAATTGGAGAACAAAGATGACAAATATGCATACTCACACGATCTCATGAATAAGTATCCTAATATGATATATCTATGTTAGATTTATGATTCTTCCATTATGATATTTCTCCCAAATTAAGTTTCCCCAAATTAGTATGAACCCTAACTATGATTTTAGGAATTTTTTGTATGAAATTGGCATGAATCCTAATTATATTTTCTCAAATTAGTATAAACCAACATTATAAAATGTTGATATTTTGTATTTTCAACTGCATACAATAAATTAGTTGAATACTCTTGAATTGAAATAAAAATTAGAATACTCATTTATGTGAATTCAACAAATTAAGAAAATTAAAAATTGAAAAGTTTGAATTGCATGATTTAAATAAAGAAAATAATTTTTTTAATTAAAAAAATTATCTATAAAACATCTAATTTGGCATCCCTACATATTTTCTTCAAGTTCCGCCACTGACCACATGTAGCACACAATTAACGTTGTTGATGATGTTTTAACGGAAATGACCAAATTATAACAAATTTTCAAAAAATAAGATCTAATTAGGACGACTTAGAAATTAAGGACTTAATTGAGATTTTTTTAAAGAAAACAAAGACCTTCCCTATTATTAAACCAAAAGAAAAATTAAACAAGAGGTGCTAGTGCTAAATAGGGTGTGCTAATAGGAATAACTTTATTTAGAAGCCACTTCTTTCGTTGAGTTTGCTCTGAGAACCCAAAGTCAGATAATGGACCTTTCCTTAAATCGGTATTTTCATTTCCTGCGCCTAACCTATGACTTGTGTGAATGTTTTTCATGAGTATATCTTTCTTCTTGCATCCCATATTTTCTTTCTACACCGCATAGTCATATGAAAATAACTTAATTATCCTTAATTAAAATATATTAAAAATCTTAATATTTTCCCTTCATTCACAGCATCAGCATCACTATCACTTTGACCACCTTCGTAATTTGTATTAGTCATGTTCACACGATCTTTTAGTTATTTTTCTATTAAAAATTAAATGAATTATATAAATATGAAATGCGGTTGAAATATTATGTGCTAAAAAACATAAAAATAAACATAAAAGATTTTTGTGTATATATATATATATATATATATATATATATATATATATATATATATATATATATATATATATATATATATTAGTATTTGAACAGATAAATTAATAATTAATAAATATAAATATAAATATATCCTGAAAGGTGTGATGGAAACCGTGACGGAATCTGAATAAAAATTTTAGGAGGCCAAATTATATTTGTTATATATAAATTATTTTTCATTTCTTTACATCATTTTTCTATTCAAAACAAGCACTCATAATAATAGAATCCAAACAATATGAAAATAATATATATGAAAGAATAACATAAAATTTATCATCAACAATAATATATTATAAAAAAACAAAAGTTACCTTTAGTTAGAGTACTACTCTAGGCTCTTTCAGTGATTTAAAATTTTCAATAATTGAATCAGAACTGAAGCTAGCTTTTTCAATAACTTAAAATCTTCAATAATTGAATTAGAACGGAAGCTAGTTGTAATATCCCTTTCAGCTTCCATCTTATTTCTTAGCTTCTTCTTGATTATTTTCATTACAGAAAAATATCTTTCAGTTATAGATGTAGAATTTGGAAGAGTCATGATAAGACGAAGTAATAAATATAAATAAGGTAATAATATATAAATATATTTTTTTAAATATATAAAAAATAAAATAAAATAAAAATTATTAAGATTAATATAAATAAAATAATAATATATAAATATTATTTTTTAAATATATAAAAAATAAAGTAAAAAAAAAAATATTAGTGGAGTCGTTGCTCTCCTGTCAATGCTATCTTCCGCCACTGGATGGGAAGTATATTGAACATCTAACTTACATATTTTAGTTCCTAAAACTTATATTCATTATTTTTTAATTGTCCTAATATAATTATATCCAGTATATTTACATTTTGTAAACGTATACTAATGTGCGTCAATTTTTTGATAAATATCCTCATAATATTATTAATTCTAATAATGTATAGTTTTATTTAGTAATAATTGAAACGTACGTAATTTCATTTTCCACATCATAACAAAAATACATTAACTCATTGATTAAATATTATTGTGGTAGTTAAAGGAACATTGTTTCACATGTGATCTTTACCATTTGATAATTTATTCTCTTATTTTTCAATCATGATATGACGTCCCTCACATTACGTTAATGTCATAGTACATATCTACGTCACATTAACAAAACCCTATAATTTTTCAACACATGGGACTTGACTCATGCAACTACAATTTTCTCATTCACATATTACAGTTAGCATTTTTATTTTCTAAGCAAAATAAATGTGGAAAGAAAACCTAACCATTCTTCATTCTCCACTCAATTCCGGCGCAGCATTGCGGTTTCCATTGAAGACATTGTTTCTTATTATCTTCAGCCAAAATATAAGACAAAACTCAAATTCATCTCTATGATAAAAGTTATTTATAGTTGCGTGATATTTGAATATTCTTTTTCAAAGACACATTATTTCTCTTTCAAAGCAGAAAGAAAACAACAAACAAAATGTGTAAGGAAAAAGGAATATGTGTATATAAGGGAAAGTATGAGACCACGTGTATGGACATTTATAAACAGACTTTTTCGACTATTATTTTTTTCTAAATAGACTTTTTATACAAATATTTTTGGCTAAATTGTTATAAAAGTATTTTTCATAGTTATTTTTAGTGTAATAAAAAATAAGTTTAATTAAGTCTTTGATTTCTATTTTCGTACATAAATTTCAAATTGGTTTCCCTATATTTTTTTTCTCAGTTAGGCCTATTTTTAAAAAGTGATATGATTGGACTTTTTATACAAATATTTTTGGCTAAATTGTTATAAAAGTATTTTTCATAGTTATTTTTAGTGTAATAAAAAATAAGTTTAATTAAGTCTTTGATTTCTATTTTCGTACATAAATTTCAAATTGGTTTCCCTATATTTTTTTTCTCAATTAGGCCTATTTTTAAAAAGTGATATGATTGGTCATTTTTGTTAGTACGGTTAAAAAAAAACTCTTAAATAATAAATTAATTTTAGTAAAAAAATTATTAGTTATTATAATGACCAATTTAGATATCAATTTACAAAATAAAAATTATTTGTTGTTAAAATAATTACTATTATAAATAAAATATTATAATTCGTCAATAAATTGGTTACTAATTAATTGAAGACTAATTCAAAAATTAATTTTTTTGGTAGTCAAAACTTGGTAGCTAATGTTTAATGACCAATTTATAAACTGATTCCTTTGGTAACTAAATTTTAGATACCAATTATAATTTTTATTCATAATAGTGACTATTTTAATAACCACTAATTATTTATTTTGTAAATTGGTCACTAAAATTGGTTATTAATGAGAAATTTTATTGTAGTGTGTAATAACAATATTAACACTAGTTCAATTTTACGTTTTGACAACGCCTTATATGCCTCGGTTCTAGTGCAAACGAGGCATATCATGATGCAATGACATTTTTTTTAATTCAAGTGAATTTTTATGCCTCGGGTCTCATTAAAACTGAGGCAGAATAGGTGTTATTGTCTTAGTTATAATTACAATCGAGACAGATCTCACTCAAATTTTTTAATTTCCCATTGTTTTAAATATTTTAAAATGATCACATACAACCGAGACATTCCTTCAGTGTCTTCTTCTTGCTTCTACAACACGAACTGCGTGCGCGCCAGGCTCTCCACCGCTCCCTGTGCCAGCCACTACACTGCTTTGTGAGCTACCCACTCCGTTCCCCCTTCCACCGTAGTTTGGCCGTCGAACAGGGCGTTGTTGGGCCACCTCCATTGTCGCGGGATTGAACAATATGTAGATGGAGGCCCTGCGCTAGGTTTTTGTCTTATGTGCTTGGCTCTTTGAACACTTTCTCCACCCGTAAGCACTTTCAAAATTCAATCTTTCCAACTTTTCATTTCCATTTCCATGGTTCTTTGCCTTGAAACTTGTTGAACTTATCTGGTTTGAGCTACCCCAAGGACTCCGAAAAACACATGCTTCCACCAAGAACATTCCCGAGCCAAATATTATTATTAGAGAAGATGGAGCACTCAAAGGTAGCACCACCAGCAACACCAATTCCCGTGTCGGAAATTATGAACTGGGTCAGACAGTGGGCAAAGGAAACTTCTCCACTATGAAGCTTGCACGTTGCCTACTCAACAGCTGTGTAAAAGTTTCTCCTTTTACCACTGCAAAGATTATTAGAATGTGTGTTTTGTATATTGAAAATTGGAAATGGAACAGGTTTTAAATTGGTTCATAAATGCTCGAGTTCGGCTTTAGAGGCCAATAGTTGAGGAAATGTACTTGGAGGAGATGAAAGAACACGAACTAAACTACAATTTTTTTTTTTAATTTTTGATGTCTATTAGGTCTCGGTTGAAGTAAGACCCGAGGCAATAATTTTCGTATATGCCTTGGTTATGAACCGAGGCATAAACCTCTCCTTTTTTACCTCACCAAGATATGCCTCGGTTACGAACCCGTGATAAAAAGGCCAAAATAACCACGACCAAATCTACTCTCTATACTAGCGTAAAGATGCGTCACGTGTCAATTCGTAATTTTTTTAATTAAAAAAAATTGCTATGTGTTAAGTTAACGTCGTATCACTTGGCAGTGACGTTGTGAAGTGACAGTGACAACGTGTAATTGTTAAGTCAAGCATTATTATCTTAATCTCAGTCCTTGTATTTATAATTTTGATTCAATTTAGTCCATTTTTTTTAAATTTAGCAATCTCACCCCTTTCCAAATTAAAACAAATTGTGTAGATGTTATATTGATATTTTTATTAAAATTTACATTTTTATTAAATTTTATTAACGAGATAAAGTTTATTTAAATTTATATTTTACATTGAACTTTATTTAAAATTATCTTAAGTTTTAAATTTATTTGTTCTAAATTGTTCTAAAATTTTACAATTGAATTTATGAAATTGTTATTTTCAAATCAGCTCTAAGATTTGTATAGAAATTATTGACTTTTACACATTTAAAAAATACAATTATTTGAAATATAAAATCGAATAAGAAACAAATTAAAGTATGATGTAATAAAATATCAATACAAATAAAATTCAACGTAAAATATAAATTTTAAAACAAAATTTCAATAAAGTTCAATGTGAAGTATAAATTTCAATAAACTTAATAATGTTAAATATATTTAAAAAAAAATCATTTTTAATAAAAATAACAGTATAACATTTATATGAAATTTAATTTGGTCTTATTTTGGAGAGGGACGAAATTGCTCAATTTAAAAAAAATGAACTAAATTGAATCAAAATAACAAATACATGGATCAAATTGAGATTGAGACAATGACACTTGGTATGACAGTGACTCGTATCACTATCACTACCACATTAAATTGTTATTGCCACGTGGCATCATACTGACTTGATATGAGACAATGTTTTTTAAAAGAATTTATAAAAAAAATAAAAAAAAAATAATCATGAACTGGCACATAACATGTAACACCCCAATTTTGGGATGTCACGGATAGTTTGAAAATTAACGTATTTGACGGAAAATGATTATCATTGAAAATGTACTAATAAAAAAACTTTTAATTTGATAAATAACCATTTCAAACAAAAGAAAATTACATAGTCTTCAATATCTGATTTAAAACCACTAATAAATTATAAAAACTCCCGAGTTCACCCCAGCCTCTCTCCAATCCACTTCATGCCAAAATTATCTGCAATATCCTCTGCTTCCATATAACACACACGTTATACCATCATCGCACATATAACAAACACACAAACAAACAAATAGGGGTAAGTTAATCATAAACAATGATATATATAAAATAATTTCGTAAATAAAACATGACAAATAATACTCAACATCTCATTCAAGTAACACTTAAGCATTAAGATCACAATCAAACTTTATTTTGAGCACACAACCCTCAACATCCAAGCAACCATATCAAACCAACAAACTATCACATTCATATAAAATCCTTAACCATAATCATCATAATCAAGCTCTTTTTTTCCGCGACCTTTTACCCCACAACAACATCTAGTTTCCTAGAAATAGATGGTTCGATGTGTCCACTATCGTAGCCAGGCTGTCTCCTTTATTCCTTAAGGAATTATGAGTGCGAAGTAGATTTTGCTTCTGTTAATACTACCCTTCCATGTGGGTCTCAGTCATTTATTGAGAGACAATTTCAAGATGAATACACTCATGCGAAGTTTGGTGAAGTGCAAAATGAGCTTAGGTGTAAGATGAATTGTAATATAAAAAGTGTTGAAGTTCATGGTTGTAAGGCAAAATATATTGTTAAAGAGGCGTTGATATGGAAAGACCAAAGTGCAAAAAAATATAATGAAGTTATATTGATGTTGTGACAAAAAACATTGAATGCACTTGTTGGCTTTTCGAGTTTAGAGAAGTTCTTTGCCGCCACAGCTTGATGGTCCTTGCCCAAGAGGAGGTAAAATTTGTATCACAAAAGTATATTTTGAGTCCACGGAGCAAACACATATTGCGAAGGCATACTTTGATAAGAGCATCATATAACACTAAGAAAGACGAACCCATTGTTCATAGGTATGACTTATTGTGTAAAAAGTTCTATGACATTGCTGAGTTTGCATGCCAAAGCGAGAGGAGTACATAATTCTTGTGTTCCCAATTAGACTTATTATCAAGGAATCCTTCGTTATCTTGTTCCACAACATTAGAAAACTGTGAACAAACAAATGTGCAAATTTCTTCTCCAATTAATAGTGGTGCTCACCAAACAACGATCCGAAGTCCAATTCACGTTAAAAGAAAGGGTCGACCACGAGGTACAAGGATACAATCAACGGTAGAGAAGATATGCAAAAAAAAAATTTGCAGCAACTAGGAATAAAGCTTCTCGAAATGCCACTGTATGTATTTATTATTTGTATTCAGAGTACAATTTTTTAATATGCAGGTTGTCCAATTGTTAATTTGATTTGTGGACATGCACTTTAGGATGGAGAACTTCATACTTCAATTGCACCAGCTAATGAAATTTTGAATGCTCAAAGTGGTACCACAACCAACATGGTTAGTATTCGTTTCATAACTACATCTTCTTATGCTATTTAATGGAAATAATTAATTACCCCTATGCCATGCCCAGGTTTATGATGTCCAGTGCACAGACTTTTTATCACTTTTAACATCAATAGAAAGTAATCAACAACTTATTGGTACAAAACAGATCATTAGGTATGCCACAGTACAAACATGTTTAATTTTGCCTTATATTTATGATAGCTTAATATTGTAATTGTTTTATTTTTCAGGAACTAGTATCAACAAAAACGACATTTTTTGGATCATTTGGGATGATCAACATGGCATAACCAAACACCTTTTGTTATTAGAGTTTGTGTTTGTCAATGACATGTTTATTTATTCATACGGTCAAAGTATTTGTACTGATTACTGTTTACTACATTCAACTTCAGCAGTAGTGATTAATATTATTCACAGTTTTCATTGTCACTGATTTTGATTGAAAATTCACAATATAGTTGCTTATAAAAAAGCTGTACAACCCTGGCATTTTAATACAATCATGTTATCAGAATTTATAATCATATTGAAGTCATGGTGTTCTTCAGTTAATTTAATTAATAGGCTCCAAAATAAGGGATACCAACGTACTTATCATCAGTTACCTGGTAAGAAAAATATAAAGTGGGTACACACTTAGATGGAAGTCAGTCATCACAAAATAAACTGCATGTAACTTTAATATATAACCACAAATTGAATCCATAACAGAACTGTTTGTTAAAACCATAATTTACAAAATTGATTCTAGTCATTGTCACCCTCAACACTGTATAAAGGAGTGCAACTAACAATTCATTTGCACGTCATCCATATCCAAAAAGACCTAAAAGTTACGCTATAAATCAACACTAAAATATTGACATCTCTACTTCTTTAAATATGGTTTAAATATTTCAAGGACAGCCTCCCTATGCTTATTTTTTGGGTGAAGAATCCAATCACAAATGTACTGCTGCCTGAATTGTTGTAGATCCTCCTGCCACCAAAGAATAACTACTTAATTACATATTCAT
>Ga0209589_1008916_pt1 | contig 15458 bp, 6 predicted proteins | sample CowpeawhiteBW_FD_187525 | JGI IMG/M metagenome (GOLD analysis project Ga0209589, IMG submission 187525) | Root nodule microbial communities of legume samples collected from California USA - Cow pea white BW (SPAdes) (version 2) | ecosystem: Host-associated > Plants > Roots > Nodule | place: USA... | reverse complement strand
TTAAAAACGTCAACACCTCTAACTCCACAGGATGCTCTATCTACACATAGAAACATCACAAGAACGATCAGGACATACCGTTATGATCACTGATCAGCAGAGACTCATACTGATGATTAAAACGTTACATGCAAGCGAAAGAGGGCTTGTATGCAACGGAAAACAGAAAAAGACTAAAAAAAGAGCGGAAACTCAACTTACGCGAATAGAGAAACTAATCGGTCCAATTTGAAGAGCTCGCCGAGAGGATCAATCCTACGGTCTCGGTTCTTCAATCAAACAACCAAAGAGACAGAACCTCTAGAGAGAAGTCAGAGAACTCTAGAAAAGTGGTTTCTAGAGGGATGTTGTGTTTTAAAATAATGAAACTCGTTTATAACAATTCTATTTACACTAAAACATTTTAATATTAAAATAATCGATTTTCACTATTTTTAAACCACTATCACTTTTAAAATACCATTTTCTAGGGTCTTATAATATGGACTAGAGAAAAAACTAAATCATAGTATATAACCATCTTCTAACTTTATTTGACATATGTTTATTTTTACAAATTATAAGATATGGAGATCACTATTTTGATTGGATCTCTGACGATGAAATGAAGTATTTATTTTTTCTTTCACTATTACTATAGACATATTACTTTTTTGCATTACATTGTAAGTTCGATAAATGTAGCCCTCACAACCTAGTTTATCTTCAATTATTGAAAAAAATATAATGCATATTTTTTACATCTACCTTCAAAGGCATGATGAGGTATTTAACATGTTTGAAGGGTTAAAATAAAGGTTGTATACCTCACTGGTCATTTCATCTATCACAAAATATCTTATTTAATTTCTTCTCAATTCTATTCATTAAAAATTAGAGTATTTAATAAAGAAAGTTATTCAATTAACTTATATCTTTGTTTGATATAATTATTTTTCATTTTTATCTTCAATATTATAATAAGACCTCCACCCCTTTCCCCCCTCTCCTCCAATTCAATAAAATTTTGCAATATTCATTCTAATTTTAGTATTTTATTTTTGGAAAAAATCATAAGAACTCAAAATTAACTAAAAAAATATTATTATAATTACTTAAAAATATATGCATATATATATATATAAAAATATATATATATATATATATATATATATATATATATATATATATATATATATATATTACCTTAAAAGTGGAAAAGGTTATTGTCCATATTTTACCTTAAAAGTTTCGATACATATTACATTTTTTATTTAAGAAATTGGATTTGTAAAACGTATGGAAACGAAAGGTTTTCTAGTTAACCTAGTAGTAGGTTTAAAATTTCATAAAATAATTATAATTGGTTCATGAAAGAAAAAAACGCAATAAGGGATTAGTTTTTATCCCGTTCCCAAGAGTTGCTCTAAATATACTAGCCAAATTTTATTCGAAAAATAAGTATATAAATATAAAACATTGTAGAAAAGGCTAAAGAAATTCTAATTTAAGAGAAAAGATTATATAGGACCAATTTTTTCCTTCTATTAGGAATATACTTTTATATCTTAGAAAAAAGTAAATTAAAAAGTTACTGAACACTGGTTTAGAATGTTCTTAAGGGTGTTTGACAACAAATACTTTTTTCTAAAAGTAATTACTATTTTTCTATTGTTTCAATCTAGTAAAACAATCTTTATAATGTGTTGAACTAAACATTTTTTATTTGATAAGAGGATCTGAGTTTATTATATATGGCTAATTTAAATAACCTATTATAATATATTAATTTGATTAAGAGAATTTAGGAGGAATAACCCTTTTCAAGTGTTGGGTTAACAGCAAGATTTGAATATATATAATTAATGAATTGATGAAAGCATATTTTTACCGATTTTTTTAATCTTGTGACGAAATTGATCACCTAACGTCCTAACTCCCTTGGCCTCCTATCAAATTTCAGCACAAAATATACTCTTTAGCCTTTGTGTCTTCATATGCATATAAACTATTCGACATAATAACCCTTAAACAAAATTAATATCAATATAATCACTCTGCTTTGTTTGTTCCAAATAAAGGTCATTCAAGAAAATTCTTATGGATGCCAGCTTATCAACAACCAATACAATTGAAAAGAAAAGGGTGTGAGAGAGTAAGAGAGAGATTATATATTTCTAGTTTTTTTGGGCAAAGAATATGAACAAAAATGTATAGTTTGTGCGAAGATAAAATAAACAAATTAATAGAAGGGGAGAGAGATGTTGCAAAAGTGGACAAAATTTAAATAAATGCCTATGTCATCTCTCATCACCACTGTGTTCATTTGAGACTGGCTGCTTATGTGCCAACTCTCTATTATTATCCTCACAAATTCATGTGAGAGTTATATGATTGTGTTTATCTCTCTGTTTTTGTGACATATTTACCATACTTCTTTTAACATTATCTATGATGCAAAATACAAAAAGCAATCTATGATTATTGTGTTATTGAAGTTGAACAAAGTATGTTTGATAGTGTAAATTGTGATGAATGAGTAATTTGGAAGTGTGAAAAAGTATGCTTTTATAGTGTTTGTGATAATGCGAAGATGAAAATAAGTTGAGAGGAAGAAATGAAGGAGTTGGGAGTGATTGGTTTGTGCACGTCATCATTCATTGTGTTGAGACGCAGAACTTAATGACCATCCTACCCTTCTTCAATGGTAACAATTACATGTTGACTTAGCCACTTGTGATCCATCTCCATTTATATATACTCCTTTCTTCTCCTCCTTCCTTTATTATACTTCTCCAAATTTCTCACTTCAACTTTCAACCTCTTTCCTCTGTCATCTTTCTCTTTCTCTTTCTCTTTCTTCTATCCACACCTTTATTCAAACCAAAACATGAGCAACATAAGCATGGTAGAGGCAAAGTTGCCACCAGGGTTCAGGTTCCATCCAAGAGATGAAGAGCTTGTGTGTGATTACTTGATGAAGAAGGTCACACACAATGATTCCCTTCTCATGATAGATGTTGACCTTAACAAGTGTGAACCTTGGGATATTCCTGGTGAGTAGTATTCTTGTTCTTATCTATATCTATATATGTATATCATGCATTCTCTGATATAAACTATTAATCATGTTACATGCCATGTTTCTTATAACTTCTCTATACGTATGATGATTAGAGTTTTGATACAATTCATTGTTTAGTTTTTCTTCTCATAAGTGAAACTGGGAAAGATTCTCTTGAGCCAGAAACTTTGTTTGGTTTTCTTCACCTCACAGTGAAGGCCAAAGCCACCCCACATGATACTTATAATGGGCATGCAGCATGCTTGATCCATTCCAGTTTTCCTATTACGGTTGATAAAGTACAAAATGAGTTGTTGCTTTCATCTGTTTGAATTCTTGTGATGAGGGTAAATTCATTATGTGGGGTGAGGTGATGATAGCAACCGCAATGGCTGTTATAGATCCCAATCTAAACATGCACTTCTGATAGTGCTCTGATGCCAAACAATATATAGCTGCCATCTGTGACTAGTGAGACATTTCAGAATACCTCTAATTCTCACACATCAAATTCATCAGAAAATTATGGTTCATCATCAACTTTTCATCCTTTAACCTTCTGGTTTATGATATCATCATTCTGTTTGCTAGGTGAAAGAACAAGATCAAAACCGTTATTCTTTCATCTCTTTTTTCTTTCTGATACATCAGTAATTCCATGTATGATGTATGATCCATGTTAATTGAATATTTTCTTCCTTGTTAATAATTGAAAAAACATCACTTGTTTTCGGTTTGCATTTTCTTGTGGGACATAACTTTAATTTCAACCCCAGCCACATTCACACAGATAGGTACAGGTGGCTGCACTCCTGTACTATATATTATATAATAAACATAAATATATATTGGAGAAAATTGCTGTTATTTTTATTTTAATAAAGAAAAAGAATTTGTCTTCCGTACTTAATAATTATTAATGATATATATGAAAATCTTAATAAGAAATTGTGGATGCAGATACAGTGCTCTCTCATTGAAAGGGATCTTCACAGTTAGGTTGGAAACTTTGAATGGGAAGCTCTAAAAATCATATATGTGCATATATATATATATATATATATATATATATATATATAGATTTTATATACGATAATATTGTAATATTATCCAACGGTTAATGCATGGTATACATCACCTTCATAGCTTTTTTTCAGTTTTGAAAATTTTGACTCATTGAATTTTGTCCTATTATAAAGTGTTTGACAGTGATTTTTTCACCAAAATAATTGAAATATTAATTTTCATTGCAACAACACACCTGCACATGATAATCACCCCCTTACATGTCATGTTAAAGTGATTGAACTCTCCCAAGCCTTATCACTATTCTAGCTGGATCTCACCATGTTCATAGTACTTTCATGTAAAAAACAATTACACTGTGAGATTTGACTTATCATAAGCAAAACAATTAGATTTACATTTTCTCTTTAACTGTCTTGTCCTGTTTGCCTTTGTTTTTTCCCCCTTCATCAGTTGAATAATTTCAAGCAACTGTTACTTTACTGATAATTTAATCCCTTCTGTAAATTTTATCTCCATGCAGGAAAAATGATCTCTTTCCTTCTTAATTTTTAAATATTTATAAAAAGGATTTCAAATATCTGTGTATTTATTTATTTTGGTACTACATGAATAATTATTGAGGTGCTTAATAACAATTTTTTTTTATAATAGTGATTTCTGGGCCTGATATGATGGGTCAACATTGCTTTGGTGTGCTAGGCCATGTGTTATAGTTTACATTATTATAGAAATAATACCAACTGTTTGATTATGAAATCAACATAATTAATTTTGTATTTTATATAAACATGTCATATAGGAAAAGAAACTGATAAGGATAGGTAAATCAGAAGAAACAAGAGCAATTAATGGAAGAATTATAACCTGGTTATAAATAGGGGCCTATCTGAATAGTAACCAGAATAATTTGCATCAGATAATAATAATTGCTTCTCATCAAGAACTATTTGGTTTTTGTATTTTTCTTTAAACTGCTTTCTGATTAAGAGTATTATATATACGTGTGTGCATTTCTAAAATAACATAGACTCTATTATACAATGGAATAATACGCATATAATAACTTTTATTTCCTTGTTCTGCCAAATCAAAATTTTCAATTCTTCTAATAAGACAAAGTAAAGAAAACCGTACTCATTTAATTTAGGATTATATTATAAACAAAAGATAACATTGTTAATGTGAACAATTGTTTTTAACTAATCATAGTTGACTTGAACACACGACACACCTTATTGACCTAGCTTCACATGTTCCTCTTCTCACCGAAATCAAGAGATTATACATCAGCAGAAAAATATAAACACCCCTTTCTTACACAGTAACAAGAATATTCCTACAACACAAAACATACAACTTTTTTTCTCTACAAATTACATATAATGTATCATTATTTAGGCAATGACGTTCTTAGATTGTTGATAATAATAATTCTGTGTTGAAATGATTATGCAGAAACAGCATGTGTGGGAGGGAAAGAGTGGTATTTCTACACACAAAGAGACCGTAAGTATGCAACAGGGTTACGCACAAATCGTGCCACTGCCTCAGGGTACTGGAAGGCCACAGGGAAGGACAGGCCTATCCTTCGCAAGGGCACCCTTGTTGGGATGAGGAAGACTTTGGTGTTCTATCAAGGAAGGGCACCCAAAGGTAGAAAAACTGAGTGGGTGATGCATGAGTTTCGCATTGAAGGGCCCCATGGACCTCCTAAAGTTTCTTCTTCTAAGGTATATATATCCCCTAATGGAATGAGTTTAAGTCTTAGGGTAACATTATTTATTCTGACTGAATATATGAAAAGGATTTAGTTTCTTTGTTCTCCCATCATGAAAAGTATTTTATTGGACCAAAATGAGTAAGTAAGGGGGAACTTGTTTTTCCATAAACAACTGTGAATGGTGAGTAGTATATACATAGACTTTTGGGAAGGACCTTGTTTGGTTTCCTTTGCATGCATCAGGGAGGCAGCTAGTGATTTCCAATAAAAAAAATTGAGGACTTTTGACTTTTTGGGATATGTTTTTGCTCTGTGCCAAAACCAAATTTGTCTCACTTGGCTATTGGCTAGAATGTGACTACATAAGATATATGGGGTAGCTGACCTAAGAAGATCCTATTTCATTTTTTTATTTTGCACTTATGTAAGCCTATATCAAAGCACCAAATTCTTCCATGTGTTGAGAGCAGCCACTGCATCATGTTGTTTTCCTTTCACTTTCTTAACCTTTTTTTTTTTTTTTTTATTTTTTTAACCTTTTTTTTTTTTTTTATGTCTAATCCAAAATTAAATGCAGGAAGACTGGGTTTTGTGTAGAGTGTTCTACAAAAACAGAGAAGTATCAGCCAAAGTTAGCATGGGTAGCTGCTATGAAGACACAGGGTCTTCATCTCTTCCTGCATTAATGGATTCTTACATTAGTTTTGATCAAACTCAAGGTCATGCAGATGAGTTTGAGCAAGTGCCCTGCTTCTCCATTTTGTCTCAGAACCAACAACAAAACCCCATTTTCAATCACATGACAAGCATGGACCCTAAATTACCTGCAACTTCTGGATATGGAGGAGCACCAAATTTGGGTTACTGTTTAGACCCTTTATCCTGTGACAGAAAAGTGTTGAAAGCTGTTTTGAGTCAGATCACAAAGATGGAAAGGAATCCTCTGAACCAAAGTCTGAAAGGCTCTCCAAGCTTTGGAGAAGGAAGCTCAGAGAGTTACTTATCTGAAGTGGGTATGCCTCACCTTTGGAACAATTACTGATGTGGGACTCTTCTCCAATGCAATTAATCCATTGTTTTAAGTGATGGTGAGTGCCTATGTTTTTTTCCCTGTGCTGTTTGCCTATTACTATGATACACATCCCTCCATTATGTGTCCCAATATATTAGGAAAAAATGGGACTTGTAATTCAAACTTATAAATATTTGTAGTTAATTCTAGTTAGTGGATGATTTTTTTTTTTTTTTTGTTGCCAAATTCTATCTTGAGCTATATCTTATGAATATCTTTAAAAAGATTTCTCTTTTTGAGATGAAAAAGTTTGAACTTAGATTTTTTTAATAAGTTTTTGGTATTGTATTTTTTTTTGTCTCTAAAACACATCGAAGGACATTGATGTTAATATTTTAAAATATGTTAAAAACTTTTTTCATATACTAACATCAATATATTTACAAGACTTAGTAAAGAGATAATACCAAAATATTAACAAAAAAGTCTAAGCTGAGAAAGTTTTAAACAAAAACCCTTATATTGTGTAAAAATAAATCATTCTTTCGCTTAAAAGTTTTCTAAAGATAAATAATATTTCAAACCAAAAATACAATGAGTCTAAATTTAAGTTAAATATTTAAATTAGAAATAAGAGATCGTTGAATTTGAAGTTATCACATCTCAAATCTCTAACTATTGGTGAGTTTTCTTTTTGTTTTGTGTCACTAAAAAATTTACAGCACCTAAGAAGATGAAAAAGAAAAACAGAGTTTTATGTTAGTACATTATTAGAAACAAGGTAATGTTACTACACTAAATATTAAAATAAAAAAGATAAATGGTGAGCCTTACAAAATTAGAATAAATTTATGTGAATACACTGAATATTAGAAACATTATGTCACAACATTATTTGAACCTCTCCAAAAATGAAAAAAACCGATTAGATTTCTTGTTGAAAGTGTTGCTATCATGTGTCATGGTGTCATTTTAATGGACCAAAATATATTATAGTTCCTATAAAATCTTCTCCACAACCACCACAATAATAGACTGAGGAAATGAAAAAGAGTAAACTAAATGTTTTTTGTGTGCATATACTAATTATAATCTTTGAAGTAATTATCGATTCATAACACTAGTAGTATACAGAAAATGATTAATAACTAATATAAAATTATGGCTTAAATACCTTTTTCGTCCTCATTTTCGTAGTGTTTGTTGTGAATGGTCTTCATTTTGACAGAATGTTTAAAATGGTCATCATTTTTACCAAATGTTTAAAATGGTCCTCATTTTCGCAATTCGTATTTTATTTGGTCATCTTCTGTGACGCCGTTTAAATCAGTAATGAAACAATCTTTTACAGTACACGTAACACACCCCAATGTAACGTAATACAAACAGTGTCACCTATACAGTGTTCCGTTACTGACTTAAACGACGTTACAGAAAAGGATCAAATAAAATACGAATTGCAAAAATGAGGACCATTTTAAACATTCGATAAAAATGAGGATCATTTTAAACATTCTGTCAAAATGAAGACCATCTACAACAAACACTATGAAAATGAGGACGAAAAAAGTATTTAAGTCTAAAATTATTAAATTTAATAGTAGGTTATATTTTGAATAACAAATTACAAGATTGGTAACTTACTATAGCAGCATAGAAGATATTTTTGTTGAAATGTTTTAACCCTTTGGATTTTTAATTTGTTTAGGTGAAAAAGTTTGTGTGAAGTGAAGTGCAATGTCAAACACATTAAAACAAAGGAAAGTTAATGATCTTAAAAGTGTCCCTTTCGTGGGGCTGATTAATTAGAAGAGACAATTAGTATGAGAGAAGACTAAATCACTATGATCTCAGCTTAAGGATTCGCTGACTTCTTTGGTGTTTTCTTCTTCATTTTTTTAATTAGGGTTTTCATCAAATGTAAACAACCCACATTACCAAATACTTTGATTACATCTTCAACTATGAGACTTTTAGTTTCATCTACACTTAAAAATCTCTAAAACATCACTTTTATCATTTCATGAAATAACATCTATCAATAACTAAAAACTATATTAATGTACCTTATGTTCTTGATCAATTTTGAAAAACTATTCATCCTATTTTGTAATCTAATGAAAGGACATTAATTCAATAAAGATAAAGATGTATTAATAAAAGAAATTATATAATTTCTAATATATGATATTTTAATATTGGAAAATAGGTATTTAATAATATTGATATGTTCATGATTATTTCATAATCAAGAATATTATATATATTATTTGATTTTATATGATTGGTATTATTGATTTGTACGTAATTTAACATTTACCTTCTAGTAAGATAAGACGATAAATTTAATAAAAAAAAAAGTTATTCTTCAGATAATTTTTTAATAATAACATCATATTGAAAAATAGACTTTAAAGTTTAAGTTAATTTTGCAAAATTATTTTATCATATTAAAAAATAAATTTTAAAATTTAAGTTAATTTTGCAAAATTATTTTATAAAATGAGATTTGTACTATTATAATACCTCTTATTTCAGGTCAACGTGAAATCTTCTATACATACAAATATTTTGTACATCATTTTCTCTCGTATAATTTAGCTTATTATTTTGTTGTTACTTTTCCTACAATTTGTTTCATTATTTTCTCATAAAATTTACAATTAATTCAATATTATTTGTCTTGAAATAATGTTTTATACTCACTTAAAAAATCCAATAAATAAATTTGGTACACAGTCTCATCTCAATTTATAATTATTTTATGAATTTTATTATCTGAGTTTTTTCATATCTTATTTCATAACTTTAACACATTTTACTAATTTCTTAAATGTTCAAAAACATATTGACATTATAAAAATAGGCAATACTAAATTACAACAATGTATAGAAAGAAAAAAACGTCATCATGATGATATTTTATTTTTTAAATCTTTTATCTGAATCATTTTCTAACATATTTAATATTTAATATGTCGGCAAAATACGTACAAATTTAAAGATATAATAATGAAATATACGAAAAAATTACAAAATGGTGAGAATTTTTTGATAAAATATATCATTTAAGTTTAACTTTAAAACACGAAGTAATAGTAAAGCTTAGTTAATTATATAGTCCATCAAATTTATACAGTTGCTAATGGTGAATAAATTTTGAAATTCAATCTTAATAATATCCGTAATTATAAAATTTTACATTAAATATTAGCACAATTTACCAAAATAAAATTTTAATTAAAAAGAAAGAAACAGTAGTAAAACCTTGTAGTGATCCAAATAAGCACATTGATACGAAAAGGTAAGAATTGAAGTATTTGTAGAATGTAAATGTTGTGTTAGTCAGAGTTCTTAAATAGTTATTTATTACTGCCACCGACAATTTAGACTATTTTTTATTTTTAAATAATACTCAATCACCTTGACCATTAATATTTTCAATCCAAAAATAAATAACTGAAGTCACTTAACAATAATCTAAAGTGCTTTCAATTTTGAAACAGGTGTAAGAAACAAGTGGATCTATATTGCATGTGAGGTCAAAACGCAATAAATGTTAAGATCTCATTAAAGCTTTAATGGAAGATAGATACAATTATTAGACAAATTGTGATAAACAATTAAGTTTTTTTTTTTCAAAAATAATAACCATAAAAAAATTACGTCTATTATAAAAAGTATCACCTCATCATTTTCGATGACAATCGTCAAGTAACTATCATTCAAAATGTTATAAATATTCAATTTTGTGCTAGTAAAAATCTAAAGTTAAAATATATATTTCCTTATTTTTATTTAATTTTGTTATTTTAGTCTTAATATTTTTCTTTTTCAAATAGGTTTTGATTTTCTTTAATTTGATTTTTTTTACTAACATCGTTAAATAATTAATGATAATAAATTGTAACTATCATGTGTCATTTTGATTTTTTTTTTAATTTTTAAAAAATTGTTCACGTCTTGATCCAAAAATGTGTCATGTGTCAGAATCAATGTTTTTTTATTCAATTTAGTCTCTATATTCATTCATTACTTTTGGTCAATATAATTCCAATTTTTTTTAAATGGAACAATTTTGTTCCTTTTCAAATTGAGATGAAATTTAATTTTTATATAAATGTTCTAATAATATTTTTAATAAAATTCACATTTTTATCAAATATTTTGGTTTAAGGTTAAAATTAGTTTAAAATTTTATTTATTAAATATATAAATCACATTTTTATTAAAGACTAATTTTAAAATTGTATATATATCACTACAAAAAACATGAATTTTAGTGGATGCTATATTTGGTGTTTTCAGGGTTTTTTTAACCCCCAATAAGTGCATTACCCACGGTTTACCCTTCTTCTGGTAGAACCACCGTAACTAAAAGATTAACTTGGATTTTTCATAATCTTTGGAAACGTGAAACTTCCCTGGGGTTTGAAAACCCCCGGTATTTTCTTGGGGTTTGTAAAACCTTTACTAGTCTGTGACATTTGTGAAAACCTATTACTTTTGGATTCCAAAATTGCAAAGATACAAATTTTCACAAAAGCATCATTATTTTAGAGGTTTAACATTTGCAAATCCAAGCTTAGATGAATTTCTTGAGATATAGAGGTTTTCTCATACAAGTTAATTTGGGAATGTGGTAAATATTTGATTTGGCACAAATAATTACAACCAAAGAAAGATAAGGAGATTCTTTTTTATATTACAAACTACAGATCCAATAACATAATAGGGCCACAATAAATAAATAAATAAATAAATATATATATATATATATATATATATATATATATATATATATATATATATATATATAATATAATATGTATACGTGTGTGTATGAAGGAAAAGATACATTGAGAAGCATAAATACTATTTGGTAGCATATGTGCAGCTGAACATTTGGCCCCTGCTGCATTTTGACACTATTGAGGACTTATAAAGTTCTCGGCTATTCCAACAATGAATGTCATTTGATTCGATGGTTGAGAAGAATTCTTTTGTTCAAATCCTAGTTATCATGGCTTCATTTTATCCAAATCAACCACTGCATTAAATTCAGTTTTGCAAACAATGAGTCATTTTATAGCCAGAAAAAATGAATCCATTTTTTGCAAAATAGAAATAGAAATGTGAAATGAAATTTTAGTTTCGCATCATTCCATAGGTAAGAATCTTCTTGAGTTCCATCAATAACAGATATTGTAATATCCTGGTCGGATATTACTAATTTAAATAATTAAAATAGAGAATAAGTATAAAATCGCATTTATGATAATTCCTTTTTCTAAAATACTGGAAAATTTAAAACATTTATTATACGAAAATAAACCAAAATCCACAAACTATAATTGTCGATTACAAATTCCAAGTTTGGTAAGATAAATGTTTACAAAATGTTTAAAATCCATAAAACAAGAAAACATCATAAAGGCTTTTCCCCAAGCTAGCCCCTCTGCGAAACATGCTTCACCAGCAACACCTGTAACATCATTTGCTCCCGTGTAACACATTACACGATCATCGCTAAACACAAGCAGATAGGGTGAGCTCAACAAAATAAAACTGCACTACACAATATAATAAATAACCATACAATATTCCAACAATTCTAATACTCCCAAGTCTCATCACATAGTATACTATTCTCTCATAACCAACCGGTTTCCTTTTCTACGCCCTAACGCATCCTGGGAAGAACAAGCAACCACCCTTGCCTTACTTGTTCACCAAAACCGGGTAAGAGCATTACTTTTCTTAGGACTTACAACCAACCACCCTTGCCTGCTCACTAAAACCCAGCAAGAGCATAACCCTTACCTGTTCACCAAAAGCCGATAAGAGCATTGCTTTTCCCAAGACTCACAAGCCATAATCCTTAATCCTCGACTTCCAAATAATCCTTTGGACGTCTCTTGATTCTACACCCTTTGATGATTACATTGATTGATATTTGCTGCCACGAGTGTCTACTCGCCCCTCTGACTACAGGCCACCACCTAATAGTCCACACGCGGAAATAAATTTGCCACGATCCGAGACACCAAGTGGAGTTCCCCAATACAAACCGCAATCCGTATTTGTCCCAAGACTACCAAAGTTGTCGGATAACACCGAGGAGGGCAATCTTCCAGAACCCATCCGTACGAGTCACGATCTTGCACACTCAACTGGACTTCCAAAACCACCAGGCTACAACCTTGAGTGGCCATGTGTTACCCCAATACAAGTTGCACTCGTAACTGGCCCCCCAGGAAAGCAATGATGGGTCACAAAGAGAACTCAATACAATGGAAACCACAAGTATACGCATACTCTCTCTAAAACAACATAAAATAAACATTAAGAAGTTAAACGATACAAGAATTTGGTTCAAGAGAAGACTTTCATGCATCAATATATATAACGCAATTGCATATAATATCATTAGAACAGGAAATGGCAGCTCCCCTAACCTGGATTTCCCGCTCCATTTGTGCTCCTAACGTCCCTTCTTGGCCCAAAATTGCCTTAGGTATTTTCTCCTATACTTGAGTGCACCTTCTCCCCTCAAACACTTCCCTTTTGTTCAGTTTTGGTGTTTTGGAAAACCCTCTTAGGTAGCCACACGAAAATACCTCCTCTCATACACCACCTTTACTCACTCATTAAGCTTTCACCTAGTAATTACTACATTAATGTCCAAAAGCCAAAACAATGATTTAAATGTGATTCAAGTACAATTAACTGGTGGTTTCAGCTCATCAATTGCCATGATCCTTACCTCTCTAGCTTCTTTGGAGACGGCTAGGGTTTCTTGATCACTTACTAATGTAACCAAAAATAATTCAAGCGTAAAAAGATCTATTTTATGCTAGCCAAGGTTCAAACTCGCATCCACCCAATTATCAATTAGCATATGCACAACCATCAACCTATAGATGTTTCTTGACATATCATGCACACATATACTCATAACATCATGCCACATGTTCATATATGTGCCCACAATAAATTAAATAATTAAAACATCACATTAATGGCATACACAACACTTGAACCCAAGTCCCCCTCAAATGCACCAAGCGTGTCTAACCACTTGAGCTACAATTTCTCCTTTATCATAAATCTCCATAGTAATTACTTTATAGATTCCTTCCCTCACATTTATTAAATAAATATTTCTTTACTTACTTAATTTTTTCGGGTCTTACAGATATTGCATATGGTTGAACATTTAGTGTACTTCTATTCTTGAACATTTCCCTAACCTTTAACATAAGAAAACTAACCTTTAACATAAGAAAACAAACACTTAAGACATTGAAAGCATAGTTAACAAGATCAGAACATGAATTAACAAGATAAGAATAAGACAATACATTAAAAGCATAAAACAAGTTGATTTTGGGTCAATTCAAGATTTAAGTCTACTACAAGATGTATTAAAAAAATATTTTGGGCAGTCCACAATCATCCAACTCAAGTATCAATTTTCCATATTTAAAATAAAATAACAAGAATGTAGATTAAATGACAAAAAGGAGGTCAAAATCATGGTTAGGGAATCATCAATTCACATAGAGATATAGATAAAAGGAGGTAAAAAAATGTAGATAGCTCTCTCTAAGGACAAAATGTGCAGAAAATAAGAATGGAGATCCTGCAGAAAACATAATACTCCAACTTCTCCCTGTTTGCTTTATTGGATTTACATCCTATACTATAAACATTGCTTTTATAGATTAATTAGAGTAAATAATTAATAAAACTGTAGTTACTATATTATAAATGTTCACAATTCACTAATTTTCTTTGTTACCAAGACATAATGATGGAAGTAGTTGTTGTGCTTCCTTGTCTCATTTCGATTATTAGTACAATGCAAGCATTTTTGTTAACTGGAAACACTGCTACTTTTACCTTTGTTACATTAATTGCCTAAAACAAATCCAACTGAAGTTTTACTAAATAAGGCTCAAGCAAGAGATAAGATTGAAAATGTCATGTTTACTAAATAAGGCTCAAGCAAGAGATAGGATTGAAAATGTCATGTTTCACTGCACAATGACAAGATTTTAGATGAACTGAAAATGAACAAATTTACCACTCTAGTCAAAGTTGTATATGTCTACTAAACTTGATCATGAAAAGAAATATAGAAATATAGACCATGAATGCCTTAAAACAATTGGGATGCAACAGTCATGTAAATGAATCCAATTAAAACATTACCAAAACCTACATATGATGATTAACATTCATCATATCTATATCTAGAAGTCAACCTACACATTGTGATGAGATGCCTTGAGCCAAGGGACCTACAACAAGAGTCATGGCTAGGAGAATACAAGAGGAATGAGCCCTAAATACGTATGCAAGACCCAAGATGAACTTCACATGGGCCAAGGAAGATGTGAAGACCTAGCCTAGGACATTTTGCTTGTAAATACTAGATTATGATTTTATTTTGGGCTTTGTATTTTGGGCCCAGTAGAATAGGCTTTTCTTTGGGCCATGTATTGGGCCTTAGAGGAAATTGGGCTTTAGAAGTAATTTTGGACCAAAAAGGAGAATTGGGCCAAATGGGCCAAGAGTAGTGTGTCTACTCTAGAAAAGCCTAGAAGCTTCTCAAACTTGCTCTCCAAGGATGAGAGTTAGCTTCCCAT
>Ga0209589_1008910_pt1 | contig 15465 bp, 8 predicted proteins | sample CowpeawhiteBW_FD_187525 | JGI IMG/M metagenome (GOLD analysis project Ga0209589, IMG submission 187525) | Root nodule microbial communities of legume samples collected from California USA - Cow pea white BW (SPAdes) (version 2) | ecosystem: Host-associated > Plants > Roots > Nodule | place: USA... | reverse complement strand
CTCCGTTTAAACCTGTAAAAAAAGTGATGAAGAAGTTAGATCTGACAAAATATAAGCAGAAAATGAGTTGTTGGCTTAAGAAAACTCAAAACAAAAAATATTTCTCCGTTTAAACCTGTAAAAAAAGGATGAAGAAGTTACATCTGACAAAATATAAGCAGAAAATGAGTTGTTGGCTTAACAAAACTCAAAACAAAAAATATTTCTCCGTTTAAACCTGTAAAAAAAGGATGAAGAAGTTACATCTGACAAAATATAAGCAGAAAATGAGTTGTTGGCTTAACAAAAATGAAAACAAACAATACTTCTCCGTTTAAACCTGTAAAAAAAGGGATGAAAAAGTTAGATATCACAAAATATAAGAAGAGGATGAGTTGTTCGGTTGAGATAACTGAAAATAAAATCGACTTCTGGGGTTATCAAACAGTTGAAAAGAGGAAGATGAAGAGTTGTTGAATGTGGTGAGAAAACCAGAGAAAAGAGGAAGGTTGAGAAGAAGATGAAGAGTGTGGACTGCGAAAGAGAGGAGAAGAAAAGAGAGACAGAGAGAGAAAGAGAGAGAGAAACTTTTTGAAGGTGATAATAATTGCATTTTGAATTTTTTTTAAAACGCTGAAAATTGTGGTTAATTGACACGTTAGCCATTTTCCCTTTTGTAGAATGAAAATTTTGAAATGAAGTGGGTCAGATATATTAATTTATAGAGAAAGTTGTCATTTGTTAATTTATAATTGTATATAGTATTAGATTAGTAGCTAATAACATTTTTAGTTTAGGTTTTAAATATAACCGCAACATTCTTGTTTTAATGTCAAATAGCTTTTGGCTACGGTTTGTTTTATGACAAGGAATTTTCTTGTGGAAAATCTAAACTAAATGTCTCACCCTACTAGTTTTAAAGCTTATTTGATTGATGTTTTTAATAAATTAACTATATTTTCTATGATTTTAAACATACACGTACATATCTTATTATTTTTTAATAAATAACATTCAAATTTTCTCATACTTTTAATAAAATTGCACTCATCTTATCTTAAGAAATTATTCGATATTTTTAATTTCCATAATTCAAGTTTCAATTGGTATAATGTTCTTAAATAAAATAATAAATATTACTAATAAAAATATAAGAATTAATGTGAGTATTACTTATTTAAAACATAAAAGATATAAAGGTTTTTTAACGAAATAAAATCGTTATAAAACTATTTTAGTAAAAATCTAAGGAAAATAAATGTTCAAAATTATAATATTCTTCCTCAATTTAGCATTAAACACATATTTTCTCATGTTGACCAAACTTTTGTTTGGCAAGTTGGTGACGATATAAAATCTGATTTAATTTGGACATATTCATGGTTCACTAGATTTATTGTTGATAGAATGAATATTAACTTCTTCATTCATAACAAATCCAGTCAAATTCCTTCTTTTATGCTAAAATTTATAGGTTAGGATCTTGAATATTATGATTCTTATCTCAGAAACATGATGATAAAAGCAAACTCACATCTAAGGATGCATCATTTAAAACCACAAATCCTCATTTTGTTCATTGTAGCTATGTTGTTGTGGGTTAAGCGATATCACATACCAAAAATTTATGCAACAATATTCTGAATATGATTTTAAAGTTGAATATGATTTTTTTTTTTAAAAACTAATTTTACGGGATACGAGTTGTTTATGTACATGAATTACAAATTAAAGGATTAAAGGGACAAAGATTCTTATAGACTGAAATGTTAGGAAATGTTAAAAGATACGTGTTTTAAACTTTGTTAAAAGAAGATAAGAAATGTATTGATAGTTTAATTAATTAAGATATTAAGGGTTTTTCTTTTATTTAGTGCGATGATATTTTTCTAAAAAAAACTACACAATTATTATTACTGGTGATTTTTTTCTGCATTACCAAACAAATAATTGAGAAAAATGTCAAGGTCTGACCCTTTGTTTTTCTTTGTTACAGAGAATAATCAATATACAGAACTTCTTCATTTTGTTTGATGCTCTAACAAAAAAAATGTTATATTTTCAGTGTCATGTTATAAGTGTTAAATGTTCTGTTTTGCAGCGTTAATAATGTGTTGCGAAATGAGAAAATAAGAGAAGAAAAAAGATATATAAAGCAAGTGTAAACTTTGTTTGATAGCAATGTGAAAGAAAATGAGAGATTGGGTCTGACACGAAAATGTAGGAGGGAGAATACGATAGGTGATGCCCCAATCTACCAAAAGCCTGAATCAATCAATATGTAGTATCCAGGGCATTGCCAAATTTTTAATTTTAACTCCGTCTTTCGCTTATTATAAGATCAATTTTTCATCTAATTTATATATTATATTTGGAAGTCCCACATCGCTTATTAATGATGTTAGTTTTTGGTATTTAAGTGAGAGAAACTTTTGCATTATGAACCAACTTTGTGAGAATGGATTAAGTTTAATTTCACTTTCTAATATAATATAAGTGGCTATCCTAGCGAGGTTTATTGGGTATGGTATCTCATTTGACTTGGTCTTAAAAATTAGTTTAGTTATTTGATATATCAAATTCAACAAAACTCGTTAGGTTAGGTTTCACAAAGTTGGTTTTTAAAAATTAAATAGTTATATATGTTTTGTAAAATTGGAATTCGTTCTTTAAACTTTGATACATTTTGAATATAGTTATTTTAACCTTTAATATAAAAAGTTTGTTGGGTAGTGATGGGTTTATATATTTCATATGAAGTTATAGTTATTGAGAAATTGTGATTCTATATATATATGACATTAGACTTACATATATAAGTCATTTGACACCACTTTTAAGTCAAAACCTTAAGCCAATGTGATTATGAATTTTTACTCTTATATAAACCCTCTAGGGTGAGTCCCTTTCGGCTCTAATACTACTGTTAGGATATGTTTCATATGGTTTGGTTATAGTCATTGAGAAATTGTGGTTCTATATATATGACATTAGTCTTACACATATAAGGTATTTGACACCACTTTTAACCCAAAAATTTAAAGCAATGAGGTTATGGGTTTTTGTTCTTATATAATGTTTAACTTTGTCTATTCTATCAAATCTGAAACTTTGACTCAAACTTGGACTATTTCTAATAGGTAGATATTTTGTTGATTTCATAATTGTTGAAAATATTTTGGTAATAGTATTGGAAGAGTGTGAGACATCTATAATCTTGCTAGAGAATTTATTTAAAGATTATTATGACAAAAAAGTGTTCATGATCTACAACCCACAAACAATGATGGTTGATGAAATAATATCATATTGTTGAACAAAATAAAAAGAATTTTTAAGCAAAATCATGCATCAATGGGTGAGCTAGCAGGAAAAAAAAAAAGGACAGAAAAGCTATACATCTTATCAACATTGGGGTAAAAAAGGTCATCCAACTTTTAGATATTGGAAGAGACTAAATGCAAAAATGCAATTAGTGCAACTACATGAAATATGAAGTTTGTTACTTTCAATTACAAAAACCACGTACATTGACAGAACTTAGATTTCTAGTTCAGAGTCGGAAAAACAATTTGTAGTTATTTTTTTTCTTGATTAGTGAATCAAGTGAAAATTTATTTATTGATAATGATTTATCAAGTATGTTATCTTTTATAATGCTTTCCCGGGCTAATAAAAGTCAAACAATTTCAAATAAGTCAAAATAGGCATTGGTGGTTACCTCTCAATCAAAGGAAAGTGGATAGCTACAATCACAAGTCTTACAAACAAAGAAAACTACTTCACAAGTTCTTTATGTTCCTGAAATGAATCAAAACTTGTTCAATGTCAATCAACTTATTTAATGAGGACTTAAATTTGTCTTTAACGAAAAATGTTGTTCGATTAAAGATGTAGTTTGTAAAAATATCTTTAAGGAGAACATGAAAGGAAAAAGTGGTGCTCTTAATTCATTAGAGAAGGAGCGTTGTTTTCTTAATTAAGAAAATTCTCAAAAATGTTGAATTTGACACATGTGGTTCAGGCATTATCATTATTAATGTTCTAGTTGAGTGAATCATCTCTCACTTGATGCTCTTGAGCTTGAGAACCAACTTTTCAATTGCAAAGTTTTTCAATTTGACAAGCATAACAAAAAAACCTTTTCCAAAGGCAATGGTAAGAGCATTGAAAAAATTTCAATTCATTTACACAAATGTTGCAAAGCCTTAAAGAATACTTCCATTGAAATATAATCTTCATTATTTTATATTTTTGTATAGAATGTTTATCTTCAATCTAAAAACTATTGAAGCAAAGTGCTTAAAGGTGGCAATGCATGATAAAGCATAGTGTTGGCACATGAGGTTCAGACACTTAAACTTTGCAGAATTAAAAGTTGAGAAGAAAAAGAGATGGTGAGAAGGATGTCTGCAATCAACAATCTCAATTAGTAGTGTGAAACATGTCTTCTTGGAAAGCATGAAAGAAGATGTTTTGTGGAAATAGTTGCATTAAGAGAAACCAAGCCTCTTCGACTTATACATGCCATGTATGTGGTCTAGTTGATCCACCGTTATTCAATAAGAATAAATATTTCTTACTCTTCATTAATGATTTTAGTAGAAAAATATGGGTGTACTTTCTCATACAAAAGTCAGAAGCTTTTGTTGCTTTCAATAATTTCAAGGCTCTAGTTGAAAATAAGAGTGACTTTGAAATCAGAGCTTTGAGACCTTTAAGACCTGATTGAGGAGGATAATTCACTTCAAGGGAATTCAATGACTTTTATACATCACATGGAACTCATCGCCCATTTATTATTTCTAGATCACCACAACAAAATGGAGTAGTAGAAAAGAAAAACATAACTATTATCAACATGGTCGAAAGCATGTTAAAAGCCAAAAATATGCACAAGGATTTTTGGTTGCAACTGCTCCCAATGTAGTTTATTTGTCTAATCATTCTACAACGTCAAATCTAAAAAAATCATGGAGTGAAAGGAAGCCTAGTGTTAATCAATTGCGTGTCTTTGGGAGTATAGCTTATGAACATGTACCAAAACAAGAATCAAGGCTTGATGATCGAAGTGTCAAACATGTCTTTGTCGGTTATGATATTTAATTTAAATGCTACAAATTATACAATTTGAGTAATGGTAAAGTGATGGTAAGTCGTGATTTTGAATTTGATGAAGGAACTATGAGGAAATAAGAGGCTCAAGAAGAAAAGAATTACAATTTTCTTCCATATCTTGGAGAAGATGGAGAAGATCAAGAAATTACAATTCAAGATGTCACTCTTCCTCATTCACTCCCTCCATCACCAACATTTCATGTTGAAGAAGAAAGTATGAGTAAAAGGCTAAGCAAGACACGAGATATATGTGACATCTACGAAAGGTCTAATGAAGCCAATTTTAATCTTGAAGAATTATATTGCCTTCAAATGGATTATGGGCCATTCAATTTTGAGGAAGTCGTGAAAGATAAAAGGTGGAGATGTGCCATGGACAAGGAGATCAATTCAATCAAGAAGAATGATACTTGAGAATTAAGAACTTTTCCCAAAGGTCATGAACAAATGGAGTAAAATAGGATTCAAAGCTAAGAAGAATGCTAGTGGAGAGGTGGAGAGATACCAAGCATGTGGAGCTCAAGTATGTCAAAACTCAAGATCAAGTTGTAAATATCTTCACGAAGTTACTAAAGTTTGAAGAGTTTCAAAGACTAAGAGCAGAAATTGATGTAAAGAAGAAAAATTCAAATTATAAAAGAGAAATGTTACTATATATAAATATATATATATATATATATATATATATATATATATATATATATATAATGACTCATTGTACTTAGTATTTTCAAAGAAAATTTGAGTTTTCTCTTTAACTTCTCACCCTTCCTCTAACAAAGACAAGATGTTTTTACAAACATATTTAATTTCTTTATTTTGTAATATTTTAAGTTTGTAATTAAGAGATACTCTTCTTGTAATTAATTTTTGGTACAATTAGTAATTTGTAGAATAGTATTTAGTTGGGTCCTCTCAAATCCAAATAAGAGAAAAGGTGCTCGGAGCTTCATCGGTATAAAATGAACAAATAAAGAATGTTTTACAATAAATGACCAAACATAACTATTATCACTTGATCGATCAAACTAGGATATCTGTAATAAAAATTTGTATTAATTTCATTTTCATTAACATATGAATTTGAGGATTTCTTTTCTCATAAATAGTCATGTTTTGTCAAGACAACTTTAATATAGTAAATTTGATTGGCCTTTTGTGTTTGTGTAAAACTTTTTTTGGAATTTTATCTTATTAGGAGCTTATTTTAAAGACACATGAAAACGTCTTTTATATAAGTTACTCACCTTTCTCCATCATCCCCTAGAGTCTTCAAATGTTTTTCGTTTTGTTTTTTCATTCCATACATCCATTATCCTTCTTTGTTTTGCATTGTTCTACTGTTCATATCTCGTTCTTGTCTTTAATTCAATTTGTGATCAAAATCATTGACTCTAAAATGAAAAACGAACATGATTTCATCATTTGAGGAGGATCACTTTTTGGTTTAATTGATGTTCATATCTCGTTCTGTTTCCCCTTTTTCCCTATCTTATTTTTCTACCACAATTTCAACACACATGAGCCTGCATTTGGCTGAAAATTACCCTGTGCAGTTTTCTCAGTAGTGTTGTTGATGTTGCCATAACTACAAAGCCTATATATACATTAAGCAACTACTTGGCACAACTCACTTCAATAGAAGCCAGCCATAGTAACAGAAGGGGACACTCATGGTGGATAATGTACAAGGGAATATATAAAGTATTAATTAGTAATGACTATACTATGGTTGTGATGCTTCCCAAATTTCGTAGTCTTTTCCCTTAATAGCTAATGACCATTTCAGGGAGCCTCTTGGTGGCTCAAAATGTCCTGGTCCGATCTTCACAACAACTTTTTCATCAATGATGGCTGCATAAACATCCCTTTCTGCTTTGCTAATTTGAATCTAGAGCAAGAAAGTTTCAAAGTTAGTACTCCAACGATATAAACATTTATGTTTCAGAATACAATAATGCGTATTTTGAACCGATTATGGAAGACTAGAATGCATGTTAAGTGTGGACTTTGATGCAAAATCTACAGTACCAGTGTGTTTGTTCTATGTCTCGGGTGTTATTTTCAGAAGCTAATAGTTGGATTATAGTTATCTATGTGTTTCTGAACACACTAAAAGTAGCTTCAAGAACAACATGCATCTAATGAAAGAATGGCACGTTTCATTCTCCATCAGTGGATACGCATTATGGAATGTCATTTGTCATTTTGCATTATGATTTTTGAGTACTTGGAATAACTCTTATTGGATGTTGAGAACCAACATTATTTTGCTTTAGTATGATAAGAAAAAAGTTTATTCTTATTCTTCCACCTTGAAAATGTTCACACAGTACTAGATTTGGTACACAGGACAATATTGTGATACTTACTGTACTCCTGCAGTGGATCCCGTTCCTCTTTCTGAGAGATATCAGACTTGCTATTTCAGTTTTGTTGTGAGAGAAAATGTGGTCATAAAAGACTGATGGGGTTCCTGGGTGAGTAAGAATGTAAGCATATCCTGTCATTTCTTTTCCACTGGGAAATCTCCAATGACCCTGCAAAAGAAGATATTAAAAAAGTCCATAAATCTGAATAAACAATCTGAACAAATTCAAAGAAAAATGTCCAATTTGAAATATGAAATTACACTGGTGTCAAGATGTATCATGATTAATTTAGAATGAGGAAGTTGAAACCTGCGTAGAACCAGTGTCATGATTCTCTATAAAGGTAACAGCACGAGAAGGCCACCATCCAATAACACCTGGAGGCTTTCCCTTCTCATCTGACAATCTCCAATATTCACATTTTTCCAGTACCTATATTCAGAAAGAATTTAATTAGCTTTACTCAACCAGAAAATGTCAATAAACTCCACCAAATAAATGAAACTAGCTTAATTTCAAAATCCTTTTGAGCTTGTTCCATTGAATATGCAAACTGGAACAAATGTTTTGAAAAAGATGTGCCAGAGTTAATTCTTACAGTGTGAAGAATCCCTTTTGTTGTCACATCAAATGCACTAGAGGTACCATTTGTAGCATTGATCCAGTCAATTATCCTCTGCCTATGAGCATCTTGATTATGATCAGTTTCACCATTTGTATAACTGAGAGAATCCCAGTACTCTCCCACAGAAAAATAAGGTTCACTTGCCTCTATGTAGTCCTTTACATAACCACCCCAAAATCCTCTCACAAAGTCAAGCCTCCATCCATCATATCCAATTTCTTTCCTGAAGGTCACATACAGAATTAGAGAAGTAAACAATTCTACAAGGTCCATGTCAATATTTGAACATTTCCATGTGCAACACAAGTTTTCAATAAAGCCTAAAGTGGCAACCTTGATCTCAGCAACTACACAGAATGGATGATGATAATGATGATGATGATGATGATGATGATGATGATGATGATGAGAACAAACCAGATTGGTCTCAAACAGCTATAACCTGTTCTAGCATCAAAATGTCATTGTGGTAGCTATAACTTACAAATTCCGTACATGAGACACAAATATCTATTGTTAGTCATTGTGGTAGCTATAACTTACAAATTCCGTACATGAGACACAAATATCTATTGTTAGTCATTGTAGTAGTTGCCAAGTCAAGTACAACACAACTAACAGTCAGAATAAAGTCTGAAACATAAAGCTTCAAACATGAAAGTTTACAAATTTTTTAGACGGTTATAATCTCTGTTCTAGCTCTCCAGCGTAACCATCTTGGCAACAAAAACCATTAGTCTCAATAATTAGAACCAATGATTTAGTCACAAACTGATTGTATGCATTTTCCTGACCACAATTTTTTGTTAATGATAAGCTGAAGAAAATTTGAGTCTAAAAATATCAACCTCAACCAGCATAACCATTCTTTGAGATCTTTTCTCACAAACTCCTGTGAATGATCAATGTTTGGAGCAGCATGAAAACTATCTCCACTACTCGTGTTGCCCCTACCCTGTATGTTAGACAGGATATTAAGTATTTTTTTCAGGTTCACCAAGAAAGTAAAAAGTATGACAGTGTTAAAATTATCAATGGAACATAATAGAAAGGGATGAACTTGAACCCTAAAAGTTAACTATGTTAGAGAAAAAGTAAGACTTTTATCTATCTTGTTTTGCTTTACTTTGACAAATGTTATTAGTTCAAAGAATAAGAAAACAGAACAATTATCCAAAACCTTCATAGACAAACCTGAAAATGTGGATCGTCTGAAACAACTGCACTATCATCCCAGTCAAGATAGCCTCCAAATATGTTCCAAACACCATTCTTATTCTGATAATGTGCACAGCGGTGATTTAAAACAGCATCTCCTAGAACTTTGATTCCAACTTCATGAAATTTTTTCACCAAATATTTGAGTTCATCCATGTTTCCATATCTGATATTTATTTTCAAAAAGAAAAATTATAACCACTGATATGAGCAAGTTCCTTTTCATGAAAATGTTATGAATGCTATGTATACTCTGAGATTACCCTTTTTTCTCGGGTATTACATAGCCAACAGCCAAAAATATACCAGTTCACTACTTAAGTTAATGAGTGATCATAATATTTGAAAGCCTAGCATATGCCATATGCTGTTGAATGTAACTGTCTAAATAGTAATTTGCCTAACACTGAACCTTTTACCTAATTGTTATAAGATTCACTTCAACTATTAAAAGAATTAGACTGCATCTAATCAAGTACCTGGAATTTAAATTATACAAATCCTTTGGCATGTATCCTTGAGGTGAAACAGACTCTGTAGGGGGTGGTAACCAGATCACAGTGAAACCAATTGATGCTAATTCTGAAGCTACCTCTTTAAGCTTCATGTACCATCTTCCAGATGCATGAGATTCCCAGTTAAATCCTTGGCATAATATTTCATACCCTGTGCCTGTCGCTGAGCATATTTTTGGCTCCAGGGACAGTGTCTCTGCAACATTAGTTGCTTCCACAACAGTCTTCTCAGGTTCCACAAAAGTTTTCTCGGGTACTGCAACAGTATTCTCAGGTTCCACTTTAGTTACTTCCGGTTCTGCAATAGTTGGCTTAGAGAAACCTGGAATGGAGTTCCTGAATATATTATAGGCTTCAGCAGCCAGCCTTTCAATTTCTTCAAAAATGCTTTGTCGAACCTTTTTAGATTTTTTCTCTTGTTTCTTCTCAGAGGAGTTGTCTGTGGCCAAATTTCTTATTTCATAGGCTACTGTATCAGTAAATGCAGAGAAAGAATTTTGTTGACTGGGCTTTTCAATCTGCACACCTTCTGACAGATCCTCTTTGTTGCCAATATTAGGCAAGTTGCTAGAACTTGAGAGGGGAACATAAAAGTCATTCCCCAAGTACTTGAACCAAGTATTTTCATTTTGCTTAATAACAAAAACAAATCCTGAAAATTCTTCATCTAAAGTGATTTGTACTGAAGATCCTTTTCCATCGTGTCTTGGCTGCAAAAAGAGAAGAATAAGTAATGATTGTCTTTATCTTCTTTGTTGATGGTGTGTTTGATATTAGAGGTTTCTATATCATAAAACACAAAGATGGGCATTGCTTACAATATTGTACCTATATATCCCAACCAAAATAAGATAACCAAAAGAGAGAATGGGGAGGAGGTGATCACGTAAAAAGCTCTCAGAGGAATTTTTGAGTGAATCTAAATTAGAATATCCTGAGTTCAAATTCTCTGCTGAATTTTTATGTGTTATTTTCTGTTGAGTATTAAAAATACCTGATGTTGGTATATTAAAATTGTTTTTAATATATTTTTTAACAAAATCAGTGTTCATCAGTTTATTTTGGAGAGACAGTAGAAGAAGAACAATCAAGAAAAACCCAGTATAGAATATTAGTGATCATCAATATTTGTAGAATAAAACAGGAGGAAGAAGTTACACATAACCCGGCTGTTATTAGGCATGAAGGACATTTAATTTTTTAACATAAGTTACAAAACATAAAAGAGAATAAAAGGACAGATTATTGAGTTCTGTACCCATAATTGAGTTCTCAAAGCCCTGTCTTTAAATGGTACTGTGCTTGGTGGATGAGGAGGAGGTGGAACTTCCCACCTTCTTGAATCATCCCTACAAACTCCCCAGTGAAGGACAACATCTCCAGGTAGATCAGTTTCAAAATATAAAATGTCCTTAACTGCCCCAGACTCAAAGCATTTCTTGGTGGAGACACTGATAGAGTTACTAACTAAAACCTTCTTTGTTACATACACTTCCTCATAGAAACCTTCTGGTTGATTGTTTTCTCCTTCTGGAACTCTGGATTCACTTCTTTTATTTTCGTCAGCTTTTAACCCGGAGAACATTCTAGATAATTGCCCCAAATTCCCTGTGATAGAAGAAATATAAGCACAAATCTTTGACTGTTTATCACATGATTATGATTTATTTGACATCCTAGAGCATTATGAGAAACAAGAGACTTTTTTACAGAAGCAAACGAACTACTGTGTTAACGATGGGAAAAACCTGGCCAAAAATCAAAGCCTCTTTTAGGTTCAATTATACTTGTATCCGAATCCTCCTTAATGCAGTCCACCAAAGAAACCACGAAATCTCTACTTTCGTTTTTGTACCAATCTCCAGTTTCCTCATCCTGAATCAGCAACAGGTACACCCAATTGGGAAGCAGAAAGAAATGACAAAAAGGGAGGAACAATGTTCAGTCACAAAGGATTCTCAGAATCAATGCCTTCTCTTTGAGCATTATCAAGTGGCAATTGTTAGAAATAAACCTTGAGAACAAAATGAATAGCTGAAATTCCAAATTTAGCTTTTAGATCAATCCTGACTTCGTGAAGCGTATCTCCTTCTGCAGATAAGGATGAGTTCTTCAAAGGGGTCTCTACTGCATAGTCCTGAAATATTGTTCACTTCCAACTTAATCTTTCTGCATGGCAATGTGAATATGTGCCATATTGATCATGGCAACTCATGAAGCTTTTTTTCTACCTTTATAGGAACAGATCCAGGGGGTATCATATCAAGAGGAGGTTGATCCCATTCCCTGGAGGATCAAGCTTAGGTTATCATTATACATAAAATTAGTTGGACTCTTAATATTAAGATCTGCAATGATATCAATTAAAAAATAACAAGGAAGCTCAAAGCCACAATCAAAGAGAATTCAAGCATTTGTTTAGGTTGATGTACCTTCCAACATCTTGAACAAGGGTAACTCCCCAGTGAAGAATCCATTTTCCAGGTAGACTGCAACCCACCGTAAGCTCCCAATCCTTCAAATCCTTTCCGTGATCTAATCTCACAAACACCTTTCCCTTCGCCTAAATTATTCCATCGCAAAGAACCACATCAATGCCAAACAGTTTAATTGCGTAAACACATAACAAAACAAAATTAAAATAAAAACATCTTTTTTTGTCTTGCATGCATGGTGATTCCCTTATAACCCCCACCACACGCCACACCCAAGAAAAAACGAAGATTTCAATAACAAAATTGATCAAGGTTGATCAAAAGTTGCAACTTTTTTCTTATTAACAAAGAAAAAAAAAACACCCAACTACTTCTTTCATCCAAACATGTTCCTTAAAAAAATAAAAATCAAAGCTTTTCCCTCTTGGATATTCCCCATCTCTTTGTCATGAAACCAAACAAGATATATCCATCTATATTTTTGTGGGTAAACGCATGATATTCCCCAGCTACTAGAGTCTGCACAAGGAGTTCACATATTCCAACATATGTTATTTTATTCACATTGACCTGAGTTCAACCTAAGACTTCTTGCTTAAGAGACATGATTATCTATGAACCATGTCACACACATCCAAACATATAAAATTGGAAGGGAAAGTTGAGACCATTTGGGTTCGGTCGATTGCGAAAGTGTAGGTGATGGTCTGAGGGCATTGAAGAGGATGGAGAGTAGGTGTGTCTGTAACTGAAGCAGCATGCAGGGGAGAGAGAGTCCTACGAGGTTGGTGGTGAAAGATGAAGGATGCATCATTGAGATTGGAGGAGCACGTGGGAAGAAAGAAGGGTCTCAGTGGGATTGGTTTATGGCTATGAAACGAAGGTTTTCTGGAGCAAAGGTGGAAGAGAGGTTCTAATGCAACGGTAGACATGGCTGTTTTGCTTTGCAAGAAGATGGGAAGAAGAAGAGGAAGAAGAAAAAGATGAAAGGAACAAAGGAGGGTGGTTGCATTGGCCTTTAACAACGTTGTTGGTTCTTTTTGTGTATTCAACTAACTTACAAAAGAGTAGATCAAAATTATCCCTTTTGATGTGTTCTCTCCAAATCATTGGATTCAAAATTTTCTTTCCAAAAGAATCCCAGAATAGTTCCTCCTATTTGTATTCTGTGATTTCTTTACATTAATTTTTTATCTCAAAACCTAGTTTTTAAATTCCATCCATGTATTTTTTAAAATTGAAGGAAATTTGCAGAGCATTTTTAGCCATGGAGGAGTTGCTTAAAAAATTTTAGTTACTTGAAAGTGTCATGTTGGAAGCAACAACCATTTATTAATTATAATTGTGATGATATTATCTAAAGTTAGAAGGTCTTTTTAATATAATAAATATTAATGTATAATGAAAATGAATGTAGAGTTTGTGAACCACAATTGGTGTTGCCACATGCATGGTTGATTTGGAAGAACACAATTAGGAGAAGTAATTAAACTCTGACGTAAAAAAACCAACGATCCAACATGAACCAAATCACATGATGGAATGTTGCATCACGACATAAACTAATAGTTATTAATATTCTAAGTTGTAATCATATATTTTGAGTTGTAGGGTGTAAGACACATAACATTCTTGAATGTCTCATACACCGTTCTTTTCCTTTCTTCTTCTCTTCAATTGAAGCATCCATTGAAATTTAACCATCGGTATGCCCTTATTACCTCTCCTTATTTCTCTTTTCTTTTTCTTTTTTTCTTAAAATAATCTTGTTATATTCTTTTCTATTTCATTCTTCCTAATTATTGCAAACTTAAATGGGCAATAACATAACATTACATATTATTATTTACAATATTCTCTTCTACCTAGTTGGTTTTTTTTAATAGGGAAATTATTTAAATTAGAGTGAATACTTTCAAAAATAATATTGCATAAAATTGTAATTGTTGCATCGTACATCATAGTAAAATCTGAAAAATTATTAAATTATTAATTTCAATGACACGTAAAGTAAAATGAGAGAGAAACAAATATTTTCTTCGATAAAGAAATACCTTTTAGTTTAAATGAAATTTAAAAATATAAATAAAAAACTCTATATGGACATGCTTAAGAAAGAGGACAATTTGAATTTTAAAAGTTATGGAATTGCATGAATAAAAAGCTCAACTGATATTTGAGAAAGAAAATGTAATATCTGTTTTCCAGTCCACTTTATAAAAATCAAATGAGAAATTGTGACTCTTTAGAGTCTTTCATTTCATGTAAATTATGTTTTAGGAGTCTATAACTCTTTTCCATGTGTAATTGTTACAAATTACATAAATAAATGCATTATATCAAAGGAATTAAACTAAAAATATATTTGAAAGAAATAGTATGCTCTAATAATATTAAAGCAACATTTAAAAAAAATACAGAAATTTAAAATAAGTTCAATGTTATTTGGAGATGACAAATGAACTCTTCCTACAATATTGTTCGAATCAACCTAATTTTAGTAGAAAGTTTTTATATTTACAGCATATAAACACGGATAATATTTGATTTTTCAAATTGTGTACAGATAATATTTGATTTTTTAAGTATCGAGTCTTAACAAAAAGAAAAGTTTCAAATATTGATGAAAAGCAAAAGTTTGTTATAATTTAAAGATTAAAAACATATTTATTGAACACTAAGTGAACATGGGAAGCATTACACTTCCAGGCATAACTATTCATTAAATCATTTTAATAAGTAAAAATCATAAACTAGTACTTTTGGAACATTCTCATGCGACCCCACATAAAAGTATATTATCCTACACTTTGAACCCCACACAGTATAATCTTTAAAGACAAAAATGATAAGAATGAACAGCGCCAATGATCAATCTATACATTGAAATTTGAATTTTTAACTACAATAAAATGCTATAAAGTATAACCTGCTGCCTATAAGTTAAACAAAACGGAATCCGGATCATACGAGAACAAATCACTGCTATAAATTTAGCAATAAAGCTTCTTTCTCATCTTTTTATAAACAAAAATGTTTAGTTTAAAGAGCTGCAGGGTTTGATATCACAAGCAAGGCCTAGATAAATGAGGAGATAACATTTTCCGGTGACAAATGTGAAAACAAAATAAAATAAGGATGAGGATTTCATAATGTTCAATATTTTCAAACAACCTGATGAAAATATTGAATAACAATTTGAC